>JGI24159J19872_10012755_pt1 | contig 10948 bp, 6 predicted proteins | sample Ectturendosymbi4_FD_19872 | JGI IMG/M metagenome (IMG submission 19872)
TAGTTCCATATCAACAGTTTAAGATTGTCATGCAGAAAGCAAAGTTTATCTGCATTTTCACCAAGTAGCCTATAGTGAGTTAGTCGGTCATCTTCAACCTAGCTATAACAGATTACAGCTCCTCCGCCAGAAGTAAATTCCATAAGAAAAAATCACCACAGCAATAGCTAAGGTGCACGTTACGCATCCGATGATTGTGCTATAATGCTGCGGTAGTTCTGATCCAATTACAAACAATATGCTTTTAACTTGCATTGTTGCAAACACTGCTTTTGCTGATCGTGTTTAACAAACGGGCAACAGCAATTGTGATGCAACAATGAACACTGACAACCGTGCTGCTATCGGACCAAACAACAAATCATCGCTTCAATGTATTTGTGAAATGTTGGAGTAGCGCTGCCGTAGCTGTGTGCCACATCCACAAACGCTGGTTTCCCTTTTGCAACAGCTTGGATTGTGAGATCACAATTATCATTATGCCTCATGGAAAATGTCGATTAAGTTAACCCACGAACACGATGTTTTAACTTGCGTACAGTATAAACCAGCGCACTTATAGTTTAATACATCAAGTTAAGAAAAGTAGAATCCTTTTAAGATGTTACTTGCAACTCCTCCTTCATAGCGACAGCTGTCGTCAGTAATGAGTAACGATTGCATTTGTAATCATACATAATGCCATGAATGTTGCTTAACATAACGCAATTCATTTTTCATGCAAACTTTTTAAAAATTAATCTTGCGCTAAACTAGGCATCGATTGGACTTCTGCACCTTAAGTACCAGTCAAACTTTTTATGCTGCGAAAACTTCTGGAAGTATAATGGGAGTTTATTCGTACACAACACCTGCACGTGGTGGCTTCAAGCATTGCGAAACTTCCCAATGATGCTTTTGTTTCGGTTGTGATGGCCGACACATGCTCCATGGTTAATCTTGTCTGTTTGGTTATGAAACTGTACCTGCTAGCGTTGTAAGATAACTGTCTCGACTTGCTTCGTTGTGCTTGCGCAAGTTGTCTGGATGCGTGAAGAATATCACAGCGTTTTGTCAACTCCTATTGAGGCCGATACCGATACATCGGTAAAACCTAAATATCGGCCGATATATCGGTCGATCTCTAACTCTTACACCTTGTGCTTGTTCTGAATGCATTGGTTCGTAAGTCATCTGATTTACTTGAATTTAACCAAACGCACAATGCAGCAACGTTTTCATCCAAGTGCGAAACATTTCCTTTGCAGGTACATCACAACTAGATTTGTTGGACATTCTTTTCATGTTAAAGGTGAAACTTTGGTACTTTTTTGCCAATTTCATTGTTGTGAATTTTGATTTAATCTCAAATATATTTTCAAGTCGTTATGCAAGTAGAACTCTTAGAATAAAACTTTTGACATGGTGCAGAATTGTAAGTCAGGTCGGGGTTTTCAGATTGTGCAGGGCTCAGGCTTGCATTTGTCAAAATATTTTCGACCTACATACAAAACTTATTTCTAGCATTAGAAGTAATGATTTTTTTCTTTCATGACGTACATTTGTTGTGCTCACCTTGGTAACTTCTGTGAGCGAAATGATTGTGATTTTTCTTCAGCTAATTCTATTTGCAAACACAGATGTTCTTATATTCTCTGCTGGGATTAGTCTCACACTATTTTTGAGATGGCAACAGCGGTAAGGAAATTAGTATGCGATGGCTTTGCCTCAAAGAGATCAATCACTCACGCGATTCTTGGCTTGTTTTAAGAAGCCTCCAAGCTGGCTTTTCATGCCTACTGCGTAGGCTGATTGAATTAGTCTTAGTAGTAATAGCATGCAAATATGCCTGTGCTACAACTTCAAATTGTATAACTTAAGATTGAGATATGCAGTACTAGTAGTTCTGTGTAATATCTAAGATACATATCATACCTTGCCTTTTGCACTCAAATCGCCAAAGCTTTGGATATAATATCTGATTAAAGTGATTGCCTAACAATATCTGCATTTGCAGTAGTATGTTACAATCACTAAAACTGTTTTATAATCAACTGACAGACTGCATTGCTTAACCCTTGTTATAATTTTGTTTACAGGTGATTTAGAATATTGTATTTAAGTTGAACAATTAACCAATTTGAGTGCATCAGTGTACATTTGTTCATCAAGATGAGTATGAATGTAAGTGAAACTCTATGTAAAATTGACATAATATTTGTAGTTCTATTTCTGTTATAAAGCAGCAATTACAAGCTCTGGGTTTGCTACAAGCTTTCAAGGAGCTGACTCTGCTTTCATGACTTTATGATGATTTGGACTCGCAATATTTTTTTTTTCAAGTACTAAGTCTCGACAAAGGTGACACAGTCAAATTTACAAGCAAATTTTTTACATACGAAATTGATTACAAACCACTCTATACATCCTCAGTCCTGAAACCTTGTTTAAACTAACTCAAATAGAATCTGTTTGAGTAAGATATCAGGAAATGGAATGCACAGAGTTACATGAAATTAATTTTCTATTCAAAGGAATTTTACTGTTATTTAAAAAAAAAAAATTTGCTGTTGATCAGACTGAATCATGAACTCAATCATGATGGTGTAAGAGGTGTTTTGCATAAGCTATTCTCAAATTATTTGCATAATAGAATGCAATGTACCAAAATAGGGCTTTTAAATCTTCATACAAAAAGATATCTTGTGGGGTCCCTCGAGGTAGTGTCCTTGTGCCTTTACTTCTACATATTTACATCAATGATATCATTCTTCAAGCTTCTTCTTTTCAAACTACTTTATTTGCTGATGCTATTAACCTTCGTAATATGTACAACTCCCATTTTAATATTCCTCAGACAACTGTCCACCTTGAACAATGTAAAATTGACCACTGGCTTAGGGCCAACAAACTTCTTACCACTTTGGCGTCCAGTTGCTTTCGGGGATTTTCGGAAAAAAAACCCGCCTAAATGCACTTGGCTTTGTGTGGGAATATCTCCACTCTTGTTCGGGTTACGGACCTGGTTGACGTGGCAAGTCTTCAAGTCAGCACTCGAAAAAAATTTTGGTATTGTTATACACAAATTACCACTGTAAATTTAAACACACACCATGCACTTACAGCCTAAACTGTGATGTTATAAATAACACTCCAGACATGAAACCATTAGAAATGTGGCTGATATAAAGCAAAATCATAAATTTGTAATCAAACACTAACAAATTTTAATACAACTTCTCTATCTTTGCCAGTTAGGTCTTGTCAGTGGTGAAAAACTTCATTCATAAAAAGATGCTCTGGCAAAAGCTGCTTCTGGCCTACCACCTTGAAGAAGCAATTGCTAACTCGGCCTCAGAGACAAAATGAATCATTTACATCAATTTCAGAATAGCATTTCATAAAGTACATCCATCCTTGACAATTACCCGCAATGCAAATAACTTCTTGCAACAAAAGCATGTTCACAACACAACTGTTCATGGCAAAACAATATGCTCAGCACCATGCTAAGAGCAAAAGGAACACTTGTGACTTTGCCTAAAGTTAGATGAAAGAAGAATAAAAAAGACTTTCTCAGGTGCATATCACATTGTGCAACAATTTCAAGGCACTCAAGACATTCTCAAAGGTACTTACAAGAGGAAAGTGAAATAGTATTTCATACATTCTGGAAGATATTGTGTTGCCCTGCTCAAAAAACCTAGTACATTCTAGAACATATTATCGTGGTGGTGAAAGTGTTAAGAAAAAACTTTTGATTTGCACACTTAGGTGTAAATGTTGGTTTGGCACTGCCCAGAAACTTGTTATTTTTTAATTGCATTAGGATTAAAGAACTTGTAGATTAATTTTTGAAGTATAGAGTTAGTGGAGATGATAGTTTAACATGTAGAAGGACACATGGTTTCTCCTTTGTTTTTGCAATAATTGAAATAATATAAACATAGTGCTCAATGTTTGTACCTCTACTAATGAAGTAACTACTCTCCACAAAGGAGGTAAAGCGAGGAATCGATCGGCGATTTTTTAGTAGGAAATTGAAAATTTGTGTTCTGATTGACCAAGCTTAGCTTTAAGTTAAATTGCTTTCATTGCTCTCGCTTCAGCTTTTCAATGTTTCACCTGTAAGCATTGCTTGCAGATTTCAGTACTGAGGACATGTAGTGTTACATCAAATTGATATCCTATTAAAATTTTGTTGATTGATTCCTTGCTTATCTCTCTTGTGGAGAGTACTTAATTGAATATAGACACAGGCAAGTTTGATTCATTGTGAAAAGAAGAAAGCAGAGCCCAGTTGGCTGGCACCTTGAAAGCTTACAGCAAACTTTTAGCTTTTGTTGTAATACCAATGAACGAAGTCTGATATGTGGAAAGTAGAAAAGTATAAGAAATGTATGATATAAAAAGAAAGTTGTAGAACTAAATTCAGTAACCTGTCTGTATAATAATAGCATTATATCAGCTAGCTACAATATACCATATTTTTTGGGTACCATAAGGCACACTAAAAATTATTTAATTTTCTCAAAAATTATTTAATTTTCTCAAAAATCGAAAGTGTCCCTTACAATGCAGTATGCATAATACATGAATCTGGTTGTGCTTTCTCACCAAGAACCGGTAAACGGTGCTATTTATTTAATCGCTAGTTACAGCGTAAGTGTTAGCGCTGCACATGTTTGATTTCAAAGACTGCCGTTAGCCAAGTGACAGTTTTGTCCACTCTTTTAATGGAGACTTTTGCATGTGTTCAAAATCACAATAATTTTTTTGTAAACAGACCATTGTGTTATGTAATAAGCCAACCATAATTGCAATGAACAGTGCATGTGGTTCCGTGAGTAGCTAGCACATACATTGACGTTGAAGCACATATTGTATTGCTCCGTCTGGCTCCTGCACCTCGCACAGTAATAGGGTTTGACTTAACCTGTTCAGTCAGGTTATCTGAGGTTTGCTTCATTTAATGCACCTTATAATCTGGTGCACCTTATGTATGAAAATCGAACAGATAGCATTCAATCATTGATACTGCACCTATGTTCTGAAAAATATGGTATGTATGTGGTGGTGCAGTACGCTGATACTGTCCAGTAAAGAAATCAAGTTCTTACATTTAGGACAAGCAACTGGATTGTGCCCTTGACCTGATGAGAAGGCTTCCACCACAGCAGGTGGAGAAAAACCTTTCTGATCTGATTGACCTTGTGCCTGATTTATGTGAAGAGCTGCTTGCATCTGTTGATCAACCTCTCCGTGTTCTTCGAGATAAACAAACTGGAAAAGACTACTTGCTCTGTGACTACAATAGGGATGGTGACTCTTACAGGTATCCTGCTTTTGTTGAGATATCTTTTTTACTGGTAGTGAAAGGTTTTTTGAATTTGTTGATCTGAAGTTGATTTCTCAGAAATTTGAGTTCAAGTATTAAAATTATTTAAAGCTTGATGGAAAGATCAGCATGTCAATATAAATTGGCCTATATAACACTGATGCAGATGTATTATTGTGCAAAATTCTGCTAATGTATAACAGCAAATTTCTAACTAGAAAGTAACTTCCTAGACTACCTAAAATTAAAATTGTTAAATTCTGATTATTAAATTATCATGATGCAAAAATTAATCTGTTCATAGCTCAGAATCAGACAATTAGATCTTACAGAGTATATGTATATTTCACCTACTATGTAGGCCAGTGGCGTAGCCAGCCCAAAAATTTTGGGGGGCCCAAAATGTTTGATTTTACCCGAACAACACTATTTTGCCTAGAAAAACGCCTCTCAAAGCACAAAATGACTTCATTTTTTAAACATTTGGGGGAGGCCATGGCCTCTTTCGCCTCCCCACTGGCTACGCCTATGAGGTAGGCATCATCATCTCTGTCATTGCAAAAGCATGGATGTCCTGTATTCATGTAGATTGCAGAATTTACATAAATGTAAAAATGCACTCATATATAATATACTTGCATGTCTTAGAGTTTATTCCAACCTGTATCAAAGCTTAATTTTATATTAAGGATGTCTGCCATAGTGTAAAGTGGATCTAAATATAAAAAAAGGTCTATGTCAGTTAATCTGTGATGATGTTGATTCATTTATCTGCTTAGCATTCAACTTTCTATTGGAACAGTAAATTATGTTCAAATGCACTAAAGTGTATTCACTTAACTGTTGGAAACTCAGGCTTACTTTTTGCCAGAAACAAATGTGGTCTGTTATCATTATATGAAATAATCTCTGAACATCATACAATACAGATAATGATTAGCTAATGCCTTCCTGCTTGTTGTTTCAGTGCAGTAAGCTGGGTTGAGACTTATTTTTCAGTTTTCTTATTTTGAAAATCAAGGTTAGGTTACAGCAATAGAGTTGTACAGATTTGATCGTAGCTTTCTATGCATTTTTATGTTTTCATGCATTAATGTTCGTAGGTTTGTCTGCTTAGTACAGAATTTATCCATTGTTTGTGACTTTATATTGTGATCAGCAGTTTTGAGTGATTCACAAACACCTGTTTAAATCAAGCTTATCGAAATATCATTAAATGTATTGATGATGTAGTTTGTTGTTTTGTTGTAACATAATCGGGTTTAATTAATCATGATTGCAATCAAAAATAAGTTTGAACAAAGTAATGAAATTTGAATGATGTACATATTTCTAGTTTTGGTTTTATTATTTTTCCCTCATGCTATTTTGTTTCAGTAGCTGTTAGGATAGCGGATTTCTGCTATAGCTGTTGATGTGTTTAATGCTTGAAATATATTAACACTTCCGCTGCCGATAGTTTTGGCTAAAATCCTATCGGCAGCGAAGCACCCTTTTAGCAACTGCATAACTAGCCAGGCGATTGTACCAGAGAGCTGTTCAAACCCTCAAAAGACTTGGCAAGTCTTCGAGTCCGCACTGAAAAAATTTTGTTAGGGTTTTGTGTTTGCTTTTTTTGTGAGCGATGTATCATGGTTCAGGTTTCCTGGCCCAGGGCCCAAACCGCTACATCAGGGGTTCCCAACCTTTCTTTGACCATGTACCCCTTCAGCATTTCAATAGATGAGCGTGTACCCCTAAAATGTCTTGTGACAAAAAGGCTGAGGAAAATAAGGAAATCCACTGAATTTTTAATAAAACTTTCAGATTTTTATAACTATGAAGGTGATATTCACTGATACATGTATAAATGTTTGCAAATAAAAAATATAATAATATATTTTCTTTTCATTTCTAACCATAAATGTACCCCTTCAGATAGGCAAATGTACCCCCAGGGGTACATGTACCCCAGGTTGGGAACTCTTGTGCTAGATGGAAGTATTTCGTTAAAGTTTTCATTGGAAAGTAAGCTAGAATCTGACTCTTGAGCCTTTGACTTACTAGGGTTCCGAGTTCAAAAGTTACGGCCTAAAAGCAGCAAAATGCGTAATTAATCCCCTAATTAGATAATTCATAATTTTTGAACCATAAGACCAAAGACTTGCCGAGTCTTTTTAGGGTTTGAACAGCTCTCTAGCATGATCGACTGACAAGTTATGGAGTTGCAAAGTGGTGCGAAAATGCAGCTCATTCATGATTTTTAGGTACGGTATTTTCGTAAACAGGCAGCGAACCTATGAAAAGTTTGTTTTTTACTACATGTAACATATGAGGAAAATCGTGGTCACACAACTTGCAAATCTAAGTGCTTAACTGCTAAGTTTAATTTATTTACAACAGTTTAAAGCTTTAGATTTGCTGAAAGCTTTTGACAAAACATGTGATTCTAGTTTTGTTTATCTACTTACATGCTTACCTGAGACTCAAGATGCACATAGGGTTAGTAAGCCGAAAAAAAACGGCACTTTCAGCATCTTTTTTGGACGCCAGCCAACAAAAATTTTGAAAATCGGCACTTGCATTTTTGGACGCAGTTTCCTTCACTGGAGAAAATTTCACAACACACAATCTAAATATTTTTTCAAAGATGTATGGGACATATTTTCACGATTGAAGCTGTTTTCAGGACACAGCATACAGGAAGTTCAGACGCATTTTGAGAATTCTCCACTTGCAAGGTTTATAAAGAAGTTCTGGGTGCATTTTCCCGATGTTTGAGTCTCAAATCAAAGCTGTTTGCCATGAAGTTCAGATGCATTTTTTGAGTTATCCGCCTCCAAAGTTTACAAAAATGTTTTGGGTGCATTTTTGAGATTTTCACTTTGCAAGTAAAAAAAAAGTTCTGGGCGCATTTTCTCGATTTTGCGTCCAAAAAGAAGTTCAGACGCATTTTGGAAGTTCTCTGCCTGCAAGTTTTACAGAAAACGTTCTTGGCAAAATTTCACGAGTTGTACATACAAAAACGAAGCGGTTTGCTGTGAAGTTCAGACGCATTTTGGAAGTCCTCTGCCTTGCAAGGTTTATAAAAAAAAGTTCTGGACGCACTTTCTCGATTTTTTCGTCCAAAAGTGAAGCTGTTTGCCGTTGGGTTCAGATGCATTCTGGATGTTCTCTGCTTGCAAGGTTTACAGTAAAAAGTTGTGGGCACAATTCCACGATTTGTGCGTCCAAAAACAAAGCTGTTTGCTGTGAAATTCAGACGCATTTTCGAAGTTCTCTGCCTGCGGGTTTTACAGAAAAAGCTCTGGGCGCAATTCCACGATTTGTACGTCCAAAAACAAAGCTGTTTGCTATGAAATTGAGACTCATTCTGGAATTTCTCTGCCTATAAGATTTACAGGGTTGTGGGTTCAATTCCATGATTTATGTGCGCAAAAACGAAGCTGTTTGCCATGAAATTCAGACGCATTCTCGAAGTTCTCTGCCTGCAAGTTTTACAGAAAATGTTCTTGGCGCAATTTCACGATTTGTGCGTCCAAAAACAAAGCTGTTTTCTGTGAAGTTCAGATGCGTTTTGGAAGTTCTCTGCCTCTAAGATCTACAGAAAAAGTTGTGGGCACAATTCCACAATTTTTTCGTCCGAGATCGAAACTGTTTGCCGTGAAATTCAGATGCATTTATCAAAGTTCTCTGCCTGTGAGTTTTACGAAAAAGTTGTGGGCGCAATTCCACAATTTTTATGTTAAAAAACGAAGTTGTTTGCTGTGAAATTCAGACGCATTTTGGAGTTCTCGCTTTGCCGGGTTCATGAAAAATATTCAGGGCGCATTATCACGATTTGTGCGTCCAAAAATTAAACTGTTTACCATGATGTTCAGACACATTTCGGAAGTTTTCCGCCTCCAATGTTTACAGGGAAAGTTCTGGACAAATTTTCACGATTGATGTGTCCACAAACGAAGCTGTTTGCTGTGAAGTTCAGACGCATTTTGCAAGTTTCCGCTTGCAAGCTTGATAAAAAAGTTGTGGGCGCATTTTCACAATTTATGTGTTGTGTAAACAAACATTCTTGACTTCAACATTTTGTAAAAATGCTTTGGCCATGTTTTATAATTTTTCGCACCCATAATCTTTGCTGGGTTGTTCGGGCACATTGTGAAGTTCTCGATTTTCACATTTTATGAGAATGTTTTGAATCTGAACACACTGGACTCTAGCAAGTGCACCCACAAATTGTGACGTGAAAGTGTGACTTTATGCAAAGGAATTTCAAAAAAGTCTTGGTCTGGCACCTCAGACATGTTTTGTAATATCTGACCTTTGAAAGAATGAACAGATTTTGTGAAATTTGACCTGAGGTAAGATGCCTGGCAAAATTATGCTGAGTTGTTCATAGAGGCCTTTAATCCAACTTGTTGTGTTTTGAGTATGGTGCACCTTTGAAAGACAGTAAAATTTGTTTTTTGTCCGGCTTGTCACGACTGTTATCAAGTTCCAGGTTCAGCTCATGTTGCATCACGTGGCTGGTAAATGGCTGAGACCACAAAGTTTGACGGTAAAATTTTATGATCATTTGTGATGTATCAAGTATGAAAGTAAACAAAACTGCAAGCAGCGGGAAGAAGTAATGATCATTGATAATTATAATTAGTATATAAGGTTGGCGAGATATAGGTACACCACACTTATTTTAAATAAACAGTTAACTTGCACATGCAGTAAATTCCTAATGATGTCCGTGCTAGTTTGCGCAATTAGGCTAAAAAACTATGTGTCCATCAAGTTAATGTAAATAGTCGAAAAACTGGAAGAAGAGGTTTCCATCAATCGATTTTGGCATATCATATAAAACCAATGTGTGCAGTTAAGACAAATATGCCTACAATTTTAAGTGAGAATATAGGCCCAAAACTGTTGTTCACAGGGTTGTTTTCCGTCTGTGGCGGTGCTGTTGCTTTCTCAATTAAACCTTTCAGGCAGTGGACTATACATAATAACTTAACTCAACCAACGTGGATGATTTGCAAGTGCTTTGATGTAGGCGACGGTTGTTGGAGANAGTGTAAATAAGATATTTACTAATCGTTGGTGCCCCTACACCACAAGANAAACAAACTAGCTTGCCCGACAGTCAACACTTGAAGTTAACCTTGTCATAGTTAAAAAACGTTTTGGACACATTTTGTGATTTTTGTTTATCACAAAATGGCAAAACCTGTTAACTGTTGTCGTTACTTTCAGATGTTTTATGAAAGGGCCTTGTTTCTTGATTGTTCTGGTTTTCAAAAATGTTTTGAACATATTTCGCCGATCTTTGCGCATTGTTGGATGCTGCAGGCCTTATGTTTGGCGCATTATAAGTTTTTATTCTGACTAAAATGTTTTTTGAGGTATTTGGGCACTCATCAATGATCTCTGCCTATAACAGAAGGCTAATGAAATTCTGCTTGAGTTCATTTTTATAAATTCATGACTGTAAGCGTCTGCAGAATGACTGTTATAATCTACAGTATGCTATTTGCACACTTTTCGCTTTTGGCGACCTCTACCTTTTGTACATTTGGACTCATAAAAGGCAGGCTATATGAGAGTACATGCAGGCTACGTGGTTTGTCAAAATGATATATTCAGTAACAGTTCTGTGGTCGG
>JGI24159J19872_10012756_pt1 | contig 10948 bp, 9 predicted proteins | sample Ectturendosymbi4_FD_19872 | JGI IMG/M metagenome (IMG submission 19872)
AGGGGTCCGAAGGGGTGTGACAGGGGTCCGAAGGGGTGTGACAGGGGGTCCGAAGTGGTGTGACAGGGGTCCGAAGGGGTGGTGGCTTGCCTCCCGGTTCAGCAAAAGCCGGATGAACTTTTGTCGCTCTTCGCTCATTTTCAGGAGAAACTTTAGGAAATTGCGCCAAAAATATGCCGCATAGCCACACACATGCACTTTACACGAAAAAGGTCTTCAAAAGAAATTGGGGGGGGGCGGGCAGTGACGAATATTTGAAGATGAGCGCATTTCTCCCCCCCCCTTAAAATGCTGCTTCGTGTGTCCACGCAATAGGCGAGTCAATGTTAACCCAAAAGAGTAAACACTCACACAAGAAATAGAGCAACACTGATAAATTTAAATATAAATTTTATGGGGCATTTACCAGAACTACAATTTTTCCACCTTGTTTTGATGATTAAGCGCTTTTAAGAAGGTAAGCAAGAACAAACAACATAGTCTGCTGGACAATCAAAGTGACTAGGAACAAAAAAACGTGGAAGCCAGTAAGGTATAAAGTCGGGGTGCGCCATTATGATCTGTCAATGTAGCGATGAGAACAGCACTTTACCGTTAGAATTTGTAATGAGTGTCATACAACTGTAACTCTGGGTAAAAAAAATTGCGCAAGGCGAAAAATTAGCAGCAATATCCGGTTCCTCAGCTCAACACTCGCAATATCCGGTTCCGCAGCTCAACACACGTCAGAACTCAACCAAACGAACCGATTGGAGTCGTGTCTTCTTCGTCATCCTCCCTCCCATCGTAGCACCTCCGCCACCTGCATCCGATCAAGCGATGGAAGGGGAGGTTCCATTCGTCCGGACACATCATCAGACAGAAGCCGAGCACGACCAGGAGGGCGGCGATCAAACGGAGCGTCGAGAACATGACGCCGCGCAGGAGCAAATCGACCCCTGTGACGTAACAAACGAGATCATCGCACAAGCTGAGTCTGTTTTAAATACCGATTAAAGCTGTCGAGGTGGCGACACAAGAGGGCGGGCAATTTCACGCCGATTCAAACGCCACCAAACGTTCTCAAGCGCGAGCGGAACTTATCGCTGTGAAATCGTTTTTCCCGTTCCGTCACTTCTTCCGGGGAAAACCAAATATATTTCGCTTGCGATCAGAGCACAAAGCGACGGCAGAATAAAAGAACGGGTTCGAAACCGACGTTAGGGGAGTCAGGGGGGCATTGCACCGGCTTGGGTTTGAAATTTGATAGTTTCCTATTTAGTTTTTAGCAGAAAAATATTTTTCTGCCACGTTTGAGATGGTAAAATGAAATTTCACCACCGTTACCCCCAGTAGGCTATGGGCCAAAATTTTGGAGAGGGACAATACTTTGACAATAAGCGAGCAACAGTATACTGTTTGGGACACCGCCTCTCAAAGCACAAAACAAGAAGATATGCTATAAATTTGAGGGGGAACCACGACCCCCTAGCTACGTCAATGGTCCACCCCCACCAGGAAAAACACTTTTGGCCATCACCAGGAAAAGTCGACTACTGCGCCCCCCCCTGGCGCAGTATTATGCATACCTGCATTGATGGGGATCCCGAGCATCATGGCGATGGAAATGAAGAGGGGGTAGGTGAAGGCGATGCCGAAGTTTACCAGGAAGTTGAACACTGCAACGATGGAAAAGATTGTAAACTTTGGCGAGACACAAGTCCAACGTAGAAAAAGTTACGAACTGTTTGGACAAGAGTCGAAACACGTACATGAGAATAAAGGCACTGAGGCCGATCCAGGAGTTGCCATGTCGATCCGTGCACGGCGACGAATTACCCGACGCAATAAAACAAACAAAGGATTGCGCCTCCTGGTTCCTCCTCAGTGTAGACGGGCCTTAACGCAAACGCCACCTATTGTCGGTGAACAAAAGGCAAATGTCGGCTCTTGTTTGATTGTTCGCGCAATAAAGCCTGATCTTGTGCAACTGTGACGACAACAATCGATTAAAATAAGCCCAGGTCCGTTGCCGGTTATCAGCCGCATAAGAAATGCTTATCGCTGCATTTTAAATCGTTTTTTTCAACGACCCCCCCCCGGTATTGCAACTCGCCTGCTCGTTCTCACCAGGATTTTTCCGAATCAAACCAAACACTTCTTCCAGCATTATCTCTCGTAGCGCGAACTCTAGACTAGTGTTTCTCAACCTTTTTAACTTACGCAAACCAGACAACTTTTAGTAAAATTGCGTGGTCCACTGCATTTTTAGCATAGGCTGTGCTTTTATACGCACGAACAAGCAAACGTTATTCTAAAGTGGCGAATTTAATCCTGTATACAGTTCAGTGATAATCTTGCTGCTGAAGACAGTCAACGTGTTCCCGCGCTATAGTGATTATTATGTCTAGATAACGTTATTCTAACTTCTTTTTGTCCTTGCCCCGTGGCCCACTCGAAAACTGCGTTGGTGGCCCACAAGTTGAGAAACCCTGCTCTTGACCACGACACAGCGAGGGGTGGCCTGCCGCTGATTTGCGTCACAACTGACTCTGTTCTCATGGCAACGATTTTACAATAAATTTGATCGCACCAATGAACGCCAACTTGCTACAGGTCAGCGTCAACGCACTGATTGAACTTTTGGGGGAATATTTAGTGCGGTTGCGACTTTTCAAAATAAACTAGGCCCAAAAATTAAGTGATTGAGTGGGGTTTTCCACTTTTCTAAATCGCAAATTTAGCGAACAAAGTCAAGGACAGCTCGTGAAGAGAAATATGCACCCAACAGCAAAAAAGTACCGCAAAGTCTGACTGACCAAGAGACAGAGCTGATGAGCCGCAGAGGAAGTTCCAGGGAATGTCCTCAACTGCGAAGTGCTCGACTCCGGTAACGTAGAGGATAATGAAGACGATCCAGAGCAGAACCGTGTTCGTGAAGCCCAGGAGGGACAGGAACAAAGAAACTTGTCCGAGCGTTCCGTCGCCGACGACTTTTTTGAAGAAGACCTGATCAAAAACACAAATCAACGCGAGTTGAAGGCAGTACCGAGGGTTGTCTCACGTCAGCTCTTGATTGATTTCACAACAAAACAGTGGAGGCAAGGGAAACAAATGTGGCAGATCGTCACTATCTCGTTTAGTTTCATGCTATTGATTAAGGCAGCTGCGTCGCAGGTATTACAGTTTGATGTTCTCTGGGTTTTCTTGGCTGATACATTCCGGCTATTTGTCCCATAATAATACTAAATCTCGCCGTAACAGTATTCACTAGTCAATATTTTCAGACATTATGACCGAATTGACTTCATTTTTTCGGTTATTAACAAAATTCGGCCTTATGACCGAAAAAAAACTAGTTTTAGACATATTGCCCTGGAGGTTTCATGAATGTTTATCACTGATTGCTGTCAGAACATTTGGAGCCCGCTGTACGCCTTGTTTTTCAGCGAAGCTGAAGATGTCTCTTACGCGGTTACAGGGCATTCGAAAACTCTGCATGTGAGAAAGTAGAAAGAACCTGTTCCGGCATGAAGCGAAAGGCTTCAGAGGAGTGGGTTTGGTTGGTTAGGTGTATAGTAGGAGAAAAATTCGCCCACTCTTATTATTTCAAAGTTTTGGCTTGGCGGGCGTAGCGAGCAATGAGTCCCGTAAAGATTGCTCAACGTCAGCAATTTCGAAAAATGGCGTTTAACTGTTTGCGTGATTCCTGTGAATTCATTCTGCAGGTATTAGGGCAACAAATATCAGTTTGACGCCTCAACACGTGCAGTGAATTGCCGCATTGTGACAAAACAACACAAAACTGACACACTCCGGGCGCACATGATTTAACAAATAAGACAATGAAAACACAGACGGAGTTTTTAATAAATAACTTGGTACGAACCGCGTGCCACCAGTCGCCAACGGTTATCGCGCATTCCCAGCATCAACGGAAGTTGAGCCTAGTGACGGTCGGTCGCGCGTATCAATTTGCACTCGCACCTGATAAGAGCGCATTTGCAAAAAAACGCCGTGGTGATTTAATGTCGCGGGAAGTTTCTCTTATCGTCTGTGTATGAGGCCGGGTTCCTGCGCTGATCGGTTTTCATTTTCCTTTGTCTCGTTGCATTGCCGGGGGAGGAGGAAGTGCAGAACCGGTGACGCTTTTTTATCGCGACCACAGACTTAATGCTACTTCTTGTGTGTAGAATGCAGACGTCAGTTGACTGAGGCGCGCTCTCAATTAACAAATCGACAAGCAAGCACGGGACACAATGTTGCAAAGCAGAACCAACCGGTCAAATGTGAACAGCTCGAGGTGGGGAATTTTTCCTCGACTTCGGGCGCAAAAAAAACAAGGACAAGAACAAAACTAAAATACTGCTGAGTCACTGTCACCGTCACACAAAGTGCGAGTCATGCGCAGACGGTGAACATTTTCCCTACAAGTGCGACGCCGCATCGCGTTGGACTTTGAACCCTGCGCTTGATCGGAGCAAACCTGATGATGTCGTCATACGCGTGAAAGGCGACGCGTAACATGAAGTAACCCCTCAAACCAACCGAGGTCACCGTGATAGACAAAATATTGCGAAATTCGTTCCCGCAGCGCGACTGAACGCCACTGGTGTCACGCCTGGTGGTTTTTCACTGGATCTAGTGGCTTTTAGACTGACCTAGTGATCTACTGAATTTTAACTGCAATCTAGTGATTTTTTGCAAAGTGTGTTTTTGAAGAAGATCGGTTATTTTTTTCTAATTTTTCAACTTTTCAGCCCTTTTGTAAAGATTTTCAGCCTTTTTTAATCCATAAACAATCGATTACGTGAATTGTTTGAAGATTTGCAACAACAGAACGAACAAGTGTTTCTAATTTGAATTCCTCGTCGTTTTCACTTCCGTGCTATTCACTGCTGCATTATGGGCCATGACGGTATTTTCATTTCTTTGCAGGAACGCTACAGTGGAAATAATAAATTAAATGTTGGGTTGATTGCTCCAAAACACTCTATGAGTGGTAAAATACTCTGTGAATGGTGTCGTTTTCCGCTCTTGAGAAAACCTGAAGATTGCTAGTATGAGATTTTCCAGGCTTCAGCATGACATATGTCAACAAACTTGCAAGTGATTCAAAGGATTTTGGACAATAAAGTAAATGACGAGATCATTTCAAGCAAAGCTGCAAAATTCAACGCAAAAATGTTAAATGTAGTGATTTTTTTTCAAATTTAGTGAATTTTTTTGTGAATCTAGTGATTTTTGCAGAGAATCCTGTGGCAGCACTGCTGAACGCGAAGGCCGCTTAGTGAGGCAGTACAAAAGCCGGCAAGCAAGACTTCGGTTTTGAGTGAAGCGTTGCTTGATGGTACGCGCGTGTTTCCACCGGGAAGTAAAGAAAATGCCTTCAGATATTTTCTGCAAATCGCTGCGGACTTTCAGATATTTTCTGCAAATCGCTGCGGACATCAGACGTGTACCCTAGGTGCACCGTGCACACCTGTTGAAGAGCGCGGCTAGGGGGCGCCGTTCGTAAAAATATCATATCTGACAGATTTAGCACAAAAACTGCTCTTTGCGCGCATTTAGCTATCTCTGCACGCATTTAGCTATCCATGCACATATATAGCTAAATCTGCATGCATATATAGCGCTGAAGCGTGTCGGAGGAAAACATGGCATCCTGTCTGACGAAAAACTTGTTGTGTTTCAGTAATCCAGACAAAAGCTAGGCTACTGCAAGGCATGAATTCCCTTGCGTCATATAAAGCTAGGTGGTTTCAGGTCTAAATTATACAAAAAACTGATGTTTTGAGAGAAATTTCTGATGATGTTGACCGAGCTGTTGTTTTTTTCCGAAATTTTCTATACGTTTAGGATGAATATGAGTTAATTCATGATTTTTAAGTTTCTTTCATCAATTTCTCACCCGTATGTGTTTGGTTATCGTTCCAAACTAAAGAAGTTCTCTTCAAAGCGTTGGGAATAACATATAAACGTTGCGCATAAACAACCGGCTTTTCCATTAATGACGATACTTCGCTCGGTTTTGGATTCAATGTGGGTTATCGCATTTTGTTAGGTATTGGTAATGGAAGCATTTAGCTCATATTAAACTGTAATGTAAAAATCTGATGTTGAAAAAGGCAACATCCTGATGTTAACGAGACGGATCCCAGTGGCATTATAATTCAAATTGTTATGCGTCGAATGCAGACGTCAGTTGACTGAGGCGCGCTCTCAATTAACAAATCGACAAGCAAGCACGGGACACAATGTTGCAAATCAGAACCAACCGGTCAAATGTGAAGAGCTCGAAAAGACGAACTTTTCTCGACTTCGGACGCAAAAAAACAAGGTCAAGAACAAAACTAAAATACTGCTGAGTCATTATTCCCGTCGTTCAAAGCGTCGAGTCATGCGCTGGCGGCGAACCTTTTCCCTACAAGCGTCGCGCGTTGGACTTTGGACCCTGCGCCTGATCGCAACAAATCGGATGATGTCGTCATACGCCTTGAGGGCGACGCGTAACACGAGATAACCCCTCAAACCAACCGACCACGATGGCTCTCGAAGGCAACCAACGTCGGGAGATCGAAAATCAGGCAAACTATGTCGGGTGCAGCAAAAAAATTACCTCGAAATGTTGCAAACAAAAACACGTAGCGTTCCTTACTTTTGTACACCGCAGTGCCCAAGGCCGAAAAAACGGCCATAATGACGCCCGGCACCATGTTGCTGCTCATTCGGAAGCCCTGGCATCGCTACGTGCACACAAGACTCCTGTATCGACAGCACAAAAATCGGCACGTAAGACTTCGGTTTAGACCGCAGCATTCCATGAAGGGAACCGCGTGTTTTTTACCAGGGAGACAAGAAAATGTCTCCAGGTAAACGCTGCAAATTGCTGCTGACATCAATAACAACGACGAGACTTTAAGGCGTGTTTGTCCTGGGCAAGCGCGTTTCAAGGCCAGTTTAAACATATACGAGACACGCGAAATCGTCGCGCGAGAGTTGGTTTCTTTTATATATTATGGGAAATCTCCGGCTGGCCCCGTCGCTGCTGCTCGAGGAGCGACGCTTCGCGTTCGCCCGCGTTTGGTTGCCCGGGCATTTTCGGTGTGGTAGCAATAGAATTCTCGAAACACATGGAAGTTGTATTGATTAGACGCATATTATGGCATGTCTGCTTTCAGATGGCTGCAGGTTAAACCAAAAGGGAATCAAAGTTTCTTTCAGTGAAGGAGAAACGTCAAATTTTCCGCATGTTGTGGAGTCAGACATCAGTCATTACAGCTTTCAATTTTTGTCAGTTACTTTTCTATGCTTTAAAGGGTGCTGGTACAGAATGTGGCATACCTTTTCAATGTGGACAACGAGGTGTGTCATCACACGATTCCGACATGGGTTAGAAAGTGTACATGTGTATATACCTGACCCTCCCCAATGTTTTTCTAGCTATGCAACCTCACAGCAACCGTGCACAAAATTTCGTGCCACTAACTCTTCTTCAGATATACAACGTTCTAACTTTAAAGGATGCTTATTCTCCAATCGCGACTAGCACATAGGCCTATTACATAATATTTACATTCAATCGTGATATTTATGATACTGTACTTGCGTTCAATCTAAACGGGTCTCCGCGCGAAAAAAAGCCACTTGGCCTTGGGTATGCGTTCGCTGGTTTGAACCAGCCTTGTAACTGACGTCACGTGGACGAACGCCCCGCAAGGCTCAATTCAACGACGCTCAAGGACCATTGCGGCCACAGACGTTATAATGGAAGTTGTTCTGTGTCGAATGCAGGCGTAGTTGACTGAGACGCGCTTTCAATTAACAAATCGACAAGCTTGTGTGGAACACAAGGCTGTGGAGTAGAATTAACCGGTCAAATGTGAACAGCTCGAGGTGGGGAACTTTTCCTCGACTTCGGGCGCAAAAAAACAAGGACAAGAACAAAATTAAAATACTGCTGAGTCACTGTTACCGTCACACAAAGTGCGAGTCATGCGCAGACGGTGAACATTTTCCCTACAAGTGCGACGCCGCATCGCGTTGGACTTTGGATCCTGCGCCTGATCGCAGCAAACCTGATGATGTCGTCATACGCGTGGAGGGCGACGCGTAACATGAGATACCCCTCAATCCAAGCGACTACGCTAAGCCGCTCTTGTGGGCAACCAACGTCGGGAGATCGAAAATCAGGCAAACTATGTCGGGTGCAGAAAAAAAAAACGACCTCGAAATGTTGCAAACAAAAACATGTAGCGTTGCTTACTTTGTACACCGCAGCGCCCAGGGCCGAAAAAACGGCCATAATGATTCCCGGCGCCATGTTGCTGGTCTCCCCGAAACCTTCGGCGTAACCGAACAGGACCACGCCGCTTATGCACATCAGCGACGCGACGATCTGAGCAGAAAACACGAGGTGATGAAGGTTATCAGATGACCCAGCCTATAGTTTTTTAAACGCCATTGTAACGTCGTGCATTGCATTTCGTTTAGGTCCACAGATGCTGACGCTGCTCCTACACTGTTCAAGTTGGTCGTTGGCTTCGCTGTCTATTAATTGTAACGTGTTGGTCTATTTCTTCGTTTTTCAGGATGATGTCAAGTTTTTACGGAGATCTGAGTGGTTTGGACAAAAAGTAGGTATTCGTCCTGACGAATTGATCAACGCACTGCGTCAAGGTTACGGTAGATGTTGATCTACAGCTGGATTTTCCTGCAAGGCGGCAGATCGAAAAAGCACGCGCATTTCACACAAAACATCACTCAGCGAAACCGCCTGCTCTGCAAACCATAGAAACGCAGGCTATTACGCAGGGGCGTGAAGGGGGAGGAGACGGCCCCGGGCATCCAGGGCAGGCGACATACAAAGACATCATTTCGTCGATTGATCAGTTGACCGCAAAATGTTAGACAAGTTTTCTTCTGCCCTTGGTGCATGCAGAGCAGAAAGCAAAAGGTGCAAACACAGGTTTATCGCGACGCCCTCCAACAAATTCGGGGATAGCCCATGCCAGAAGGCGCACTGCGCGTAGAAATACGATCGAAATTGAACATGACGTCACTTCGCGCATTGTTGCGTCATCGAAAGTTAATTGCGCAACGTCTAGCAAAACCTACCCGGCTGAAGTAAATCTTTTCTTCCAAAAAGAAAAACGAAAAGGCGTAAACGAACGCCACGTTCGACGAGATAATGGCGGAGGCGTCCGTGGCGGCGATGTAGGTCAAGGCGTACGTGTAGAGGTAGTTGGTCAATATCCAGAGCACGTTGAAAGCGAGTACGATTGTGAACGTCTGCCGCACGGTGACGCTCTCAGGTCCGAATATCAACAGCGACTCTCTGCTCGGACGAAACATCGAGTTTTTTACTCGAAGGAAATTTCGAGTTTCTTTGCTCGAACAAAATGTCGAGTTTTTTACTCGAAAGAAATTGAGTTCTTTTGCTCGAACAAAATTTCGAGTTTTTTACTCGAATCAAATGTAGAGTTTTTACTCGAATCAAATGTAGAGTTTTTACTCGAATCAAATGTCGAGTTTTTTTGCTCGAACGAACTGTCGAGTTTTATATTTGCTGAACTCCTAGTCACAATCCGCATCAATAAATTTTCGAATTAAAAAATTAGCAGCTTTTGCAGCAACGCGTGGGTGGCTTTGCTCGCATTACGTCCGCGACTTAATATCTTGTCGCGTCAGCGTTCACAACCAACAATGCTTCAAAACTCATCAGAAGTACATTTTTTTCTTATTACAGTTCCCGTCATTGGAGGTTGGGGTTATATTGCTTAGTGTTGGCAACTATGAACACGCACGTCAGATGGAGAATTTTGAAAAATATCATGATCGTTCACAAGCTGAGGTTTTCATCTGGTTAGAAAATCGGTTTTAAGCAAAACAAATATGTTCCCAATCGATCACAAGCGAAATTGATCGTATGGCGGCGGAACAAGACCCCAACGATCTTAACCCCGTAGCACCCACTGTTGCATATTGGTAACATAAACTGGGGGATGCATAAAAATTCGTAAAGAAAAAATGTTTTTCAAAATTTTCAGCATTTACCTAATAGCCCAGTGCTGCAAATATGTCACAAGCTGTGTTTCTAACTACTGTACTGTTTTCATATGCGAACAAGCCTCAGTCAGAATGGCTTTTCTATCTTCGTCTGAAAATGGGTTTTGGCTCCACTTTGTGACCTTGTATGAGGTACCCCTGAATGGGTGATCAAGGTCTAAGGTGTCATATTATATTCAGCATATCCTTTAGTAAAAATAGAACACTCTAATCACTAAGATTCGCAAGAAAGGTTTTGATTGGGATAATGTTTGTACTGTGATGGTAGCAAATATGTAACAGTGGACTTTATGGGTGACTTTTTGCTATTTTTTATGAACATGAAGTGTAACGGATATGCCACATATCAAGTCGTTAGTTTGTATGAATCGCGTCAAGTCGAGCCATTTGGCTAAAATTATGTTTCGAGTCGAGTCCAATCAAAGTTTGGACAAAATGTGCTATGAGCAAAAACGAATCAATGAAAACATTTGATTTGATTTTAGTCAATGAATCATGGTGTGGAAACACTGTTTGTGAGTGTTTGTTTTTGCAGCATGTGTATTTACTTTGACGTCAATTCATGCGGTTCGCAAAAAACAGCTGGATCGCACGTGGCTTTGCGCGGGAATATCTCCGCTCCTGTACGTGTGACGGACCTGGTCGAAGTGTCAAAAGACGCGACAAGTCTTGTAGTTTGCACTCGAAAATAAGTTTTTGCTTGGGGGATGTGGGCTTTTTGTGAGTAACGTCATAAGTGGGGGAATAATTTAGCCACCTTGGCCAACTTCACCTGGCCCTGGGCGCCAACCGCTAGATGGTAGAATTTCGCTGAAGTTTTTATTGGAAACTAGGCTACAATCCGAGTCTTTTGATACTTTGGATGACCTGCTGGGGTTTCGGGTTCAAAAGTTATGATCTA
>JGI24159J19872_10012758_pt1 | contig 10947 bp, 6 predicted proteins | sample Ectturendosymbi4_FD_19872 | JGI IMG/M metagenome (IMG submission 19872)
GGGGCCCCTCTGAGCAGTGATTTTATGACGCCATCGTGTTCAGTCAACCGTGTTACGATCGTGGTAGAGCGCAGATATGCAGTACAGCACTAACACAAGAATTGAGCACGTTAGCTAACGTTCGAGAAGACATTTNCTGGTTTTGACGATAGCGTTCTTTGTTAACAATGAAATTTACATGGCGTTTCAACTGAATTCTCAAGCGCAAGGTGTATCTGGCAAAAATGAATAATCTACCGAACACCATGGCGCGGGGCCCCAGAGGCGCGGGGCCCATGCCGCTGCATCGGTTGCATCGGCTCAAGGCCGGCCCTGGTTGTCTAGCCAGATCTTCACCGCAGCAAACAGTTCTTTTTAAATGACACGTTGCCAGTTGTTTGCAGTCCAGCTGTTGTTTCACCAAAATAACTCTCGCGAAATCGCTTATAGAAGACTAAGGTCGCAATTCTAGCTAAGTGTTTATGGTTTCGCTTTCAACCACGTGAAGTAAACAACATAAATGCGGAACGAGCTACCAACAATAAACAGTGTGCGAGGCGACAAAAATGACTGAAATTTGTATTTTCATCTGTTAATTTTGCAAAAGAAAAATCAACTGCAAGTTGAGAATATTTACGTTAAGCTTAAAACCAACGGTAAAAATACGGTTAACTTGCTTTATTCTGTTGAACATGTGATTTTCAGTTTGTGAAGAGTCGTATTGCTTTCATATTCACAAAAGCTGATACTAACTCTCAGGTATGACTTTCCATATCACTACCACGAGTGGCACCAACTGTTTTCAAGGCTAGTACCAGGAACTTGACCGAGAAATATTAAAGTAACGTTCGTCGTCTCCAAAATCCATCTGAGCTTTTCGATAAGATACAAGCTACAGATGATTTGTAATTGCTAAGTGTTAGAGAACTATTAATTGCCTGACTGGGATTGCTGGTAGCACGCACGGAGCGTGACACAGTTTTAACGATGCCATTCAATTAAACATTTAAAATGCTTGTTTCTATAAATTTAAGAATAAAAATTCAATATATAGTTTGTCAAACGAAAGGGATGTAATTTATGACAAAACCTTTAAAGAAATGCATGAATCATAATAAAAAGATAATGATCACACAACTTATCGAAAAATAATGCCAAGAGCATGTTTCAGTTTTCTACTTCCTCGTAATTTTTGTTTTTCACGGTGTGACTAAAGATGTGAAAAAAATGATTAAAATGGAAAACTTTTGTGAATTTATGGAGAATTTCTTGGAATCCTCTTTCAAGTGGAAACAGGTTAATTCGGAAAAGCTTATTGGCATCAAAAAAGCATTTTGCAATAATGCTTGTTTACACCTACAGCAACTATTTCAAGTGGGTGGGAGTTTTTTAAGATAGTGGATAAACAGTGTGAAACTCAAACACGTTAGGTCCTATCGGATTTCGGATTGGTTTTAAATAGCCATTTCCTGTTGCGTAATATTTGAAGCGCACTGCATCAGAAGGCGTACTGAATCATTCTGAAGTTTGTCACGTGATTGCTTACTCACATTCCATGGATCCGTTCCATTGTTTGTTGTATGATTAATGCAAGATTCGTGGTAAGGTAAAGTCCATTCTGAAGCGTTTTTGAAACCGCAGCAATTGAACTGCAACAAAAGGATATGCACAATATCCCAATGAAGTTTACATTAAACGAAATAGACGATTTAGCAGACTCAACCAGAAGTTTGTTTTTGAAGTCATGGATTCAAGAAGGATTTACGACATTCTCAAGGATTAAACATTTTCACGTTATATATGAAGTCAGTTCGGATTGTAAAAAAAGCAAGGTTTTTTAGATAGACACTAAAATAATATTTTTGAAACAGATCTGCTAAGGCAATCACAAGCATGGAGAGAAATGTTATCAGACATGGGGTAATCGTAATCGTCAATCGTAATCGTAATCACAATCGATTACAGCGCAGGGGTGGGCAATTAGCGCCACGCGGGCCACATGTGGCCCGCCACAGCGTTTTCAGTGGCCCGCGGAAGCATTCAGGAAAAACATGAAATTTTGAATTTCCTCGAACTTATCACAGTAATTGTTATCAGGCTAACTTAACCGAGACTTGCTTCTACAGTATATCTGCTAGAGCAGCATTTTTCAACCTGAGCTCTCGAAGTTTTTTAGGGTGCGCAAAGATTTCAATATAACGATAAGTTTAACTTGTCGTGTTTCTCTTAACACTGAATTTCAAATCGAAATATCGTGTTTCTCTTAACACTGAAGTTCAAATCGCAAAATCTGGCCATCGCAATGAACCTGCTTAAACGGACGAGCTTGTTAGTTGCGCATACCGTAATTTACTACGTGAAATTTATAACATTTGGGTTACCAATTCAAACGTCACAATATTTTGCAAAATATGATTGGCAATGTATGCATCCGAAGTCGCAACCTGAAGAGCAGATGCGTCTTTCCATCGTCAGACCGCCATTGTACAGTCCAATCTGTTAGTTTTATCATCCACAATCTTGCACGTCTATTGTCGAAATTTGAGGTGAAGTAAAACACAAGCGGTATATTGCTTGTGTCAATTGACGCATTTGGTCATTCTTGTTCTAAAACTGTTGATACCAGCAGCTTATTATTGTGAAACTGCAGCAAGCAGTCAGGTAGAAACATATTCTACCTCCAATAGTATTATGATACTTTCATTTCTACTGTTGCCATGGACAAGAAACGCAAGTATTTTGAAGAGTATTTTAAATTTGGTTTTACCTCCACAGTTGGAATAAAACACAGTGAGGCCATAGTGTGTTTTATGCAACATTGCTCTTTGTGCTGATGCTGAGTTTGTGTAACCTTGAAAGTTCATACAGCATTTAGAGCCAAAGCTTTCCAACATGTCACAAAGAATTTATTCTAGTTTTAAACCAATTGCTGACTAAGATAACTTATCTATACCAACAGCTTATTGTTGTGGAGTTGCAGTCAACATAGAAACGTATCGCTGTGGTATGAAGGCTCTCAGTGCTAAGTCTGTGAAAGCTTCGAAATTGATACGGCATTTAAACACAAAGCATCCCATTCACGCCACAAGAAGTTAGAGAATTCTTCCAGCGCTATGAAGCGAGTTTGAAACGTCCGAGATTTATCTTGCCGGAAGTCTCCACCAATACAGGCATCATCGAAGTCGCACTTGAAATTGCCAAGTAAATAACCTCACACGATTGGAAAAACGCTTGTGAAACACCTTTTTGTTGAAAACAGTAAAGCAACTTCTTGGAGAAGCTAGTGAGGCAAACATGAGACGAATATCTCTTTCCAGCAATACTAATCAGAGGAGCATTTCAGATATGCCGGAAGATGTGAAAGACCAGGTGATAAATGAAATGAAAGCATCTACAACTCCATTGTTTTCTTTTGGAGGGGATGAGTCAACAGATGTTACTCCATGCACTCAGTTGCTTGTTTTCGTGACATACATTCAGCCAGGAGACATTAAAAGAGGAGTTTCTGTTTTGTGATGAACTGCAAACTACAAATGCAGATGTTCTGGAGCAGTAAAATCTTTTTTGATTCTGCAGAGTTGCAGTGGATATATGACTGATACTCCTCTGTAAAATGTGCTGGATTCCACAATTTTTATCATTTGCATCAAATCTGGAAGCCTTAACAATTGCCTGTTTAAAGAATTCTGCCAACACATGATTTCGACACACGAGTTTTTCTATTCCACGCGTCTGTACGCTGGCTATCGAAAGGAAACATTCCAAACCGCGTTTTTGTTATGAAGGATGAAATGAAAGTTATTCTCAGAGTTGAAAGCAAACGGGTTGTCTTACATTAGTGGCAAGATTTGGTTGAAAAAGTCTTGCCTATGTAGCTAAAATTTTTGAAAAGTTGTATAACGTAAATCTAAAACTAAAAGGAAAGGTATAAATATCTAGCAGCGCGAATCTGCAAGCGTTTTATTAGAAGTTGCAAAACTGACTTCGTAAAGTAATGTAAGGACAGTTGCTACTCTATGCTTGAGAAATTGTCAAGGGTTGTTGAAAAAACTGAAGAACTTGCTAAGAATTTTAAGACATCTGTAATAGACCACCTTCAATCTCTTGAAATTGAGTTCCAGTGATATTTCTCTGAGCAGAAGGAGGAAGAAGATGCATTCGTACGAAATCCGTTCTCTATCTTTCTGGCTATAGCCAATGTTCTCGATGAAGTACAGAACCAATTTTTTGATCTTCGGAATCATTCATCAGCACATCATATTTTTCATAAAATGCCATTTTCGCGGTTCTGGTGAGCTGTGCATGAATCATATCCACAACGGTCTGAACTGGCTTTCCGAATATTGCTTTCGCTGCCACAACATATCTCTGCGAAGGGATTTTTCAGCTCCAGCTTACATCAAACGGAGGCACGAAATCAAAGCATAGTCGAGCATGATAAAAGCTTAGCACTGTCAAACACTCAACCACGAATTTCGAAGTTGGCCTTACGGTTGCAAAGTCAACCGTCGCATTGAAAACGTTTGTGAAATTCACTTGCCGTTTGAAATTAAATGTTATGAAATGCATTTTTGTGGTAAAAATGTTGTGGTAGTTTGTTGCATTTTTCTGTATCATAATGGTTATAATATCATATGCATTTTAAAAACGAGTAGTAAGAGGTCACAGGGTGTGTAAAAATACCAAAGGGGGTCACGAACCGAAAAAGGTTGAGAAACACTGCATTAGAAGAGAAGGCACGACCCTCCACTAAGTACAGCCTTCTCAAAGTGGACGCTGAGCCAAATTAATTGCCCACCCCTGGATTACAGTTTTTTGAGTAATCGTAATCGTAATCGATTCAACTGACCAAAAATGAAATGTAATCGCAATCGATTACATCGCCAATTTAATCGTAATCGACGATTAGGTTCGCGATTAAACTTGGATATCTTCACCCTCCATCACTGTGCGCTGAACCGCGGTTGTGGTGGCTGGGTTTCTTTCTTTATCATCGTTTGTTATGGTTACGTTTCTGGGGAGGCTATTTCCCCATCTGTTAGCGTTAAGTCCAGATAGTCCAGCAGCAAGCACAGCGCTTGTAGCCAATTCTCGCTTTGTTGCAGCTAGCCTTCCTGTTGGCCGCCAGATGTAACGTAGCAAGTCTAGTGAGACGTGGCAATAAAAAGAAGAGCTTTACTTAAAAATGGGTTGACAACTTCGGCAACAGAATAGCGGGACATTACGAGGAGAGGTGTTGGTTTTATTTATATATATATTCAGAGTGAACTTGAGCTGGAATAGGCTATGTATATAATTAGTACAGTATTTCATATGCAGTAAATTGATTTTTTTCAGAGGAATAAAGTAGTTTAATCCAAGTCGAAAGTATTTTTTCCAAAACACAGATAACTAGCCTGTCATCCGTAATCCACCAGATACTGCTAAAAAACTAAACGAAACCAGTGAGGTTTTGTTGACCATTGACGTTTGGTCCAATAGACAGATGCGTAGCTATATTGGCGTCACTGTTCATTTCATTTCAAATTAAAAGCTGCACAATGCTATGCTGGTTTGTCTTGCAGATGATCGTTACCCGCACTTAGAAGAAACAGCCAGCAATTTTGAAATTATTAACAAACGAATTTTCAGCGTTACTGGACGAATATTCAAGCTTGATAGATGTCGTTTGACTGTTAAAGATTTGAAGCCTTGATGTTTATCAACTGTAAAGAAGATTTTAAACATTGGTCATTTTGTTTAATTAATATTTGAAATGTTTGTTGCAGTTGAGTAACTGAGCAGAGGGATGAGAGACGATATGACTCCCCTGGCCAGCTAAATGTAAAAACCAGGTCTCCACTTAACTTATATTTCGGTTTAAGTATTCTTTTCGTTTTTAGTAGGTTGTCGTCTTTTTGCGTTTTTCGGAGATTTTCCGTTGATTTGGGGTTTCAGTATAGCCCTCCACACCCGGATTCACCATTATTTCTCAAGTTTTTTTTTCTGAGTGGTGACTGGTAGGTCACCTACAGAGGCCAGTTGACTTCTTTCAGCTAAGTTTCCCCTCTAGCTCAAACCTCTAATTACGCCACTTGTTTGTTGGTCGCAAGAACATCTCATTAAACAATTGTAATTTTTTTCCAGTGCTTGATCCTTACAGATTAATAATTTCGTTCATTGCATTCATTAATATCGTACGTTGTCTGAAAATATATTTACATCAAAACATGCAAATGGCGTTTGTTTTCGTTCTGAAGATGTTTCAAGACAATTGCAATCGCGATTGTAATCGTGATTACTTTCAATGTAATCGCAATCGTAATCGATTACGTGATTTTGTTTATTCGTAATCGTAATCGAGCAGGTGGCAAGTAATCGCAATCGTAATCGATTACATTTGTGCTGTAATCGCCCCATGTCTGAATGTTATACCAACTAATCAATTAACGTTTTTGAGAAAAAACACAAGCTCAAAGAAAATCAAAGATTGTAACAAATCGACGCATTTTGGAAAGTCAAAGAAAAACTGTCTTGTAGAGATTTTCCAAGACTGGCAGATTATCTTGATATAATCACCACCAGCATGCACTGGTTTGCTTGTGTGGAAACTTTAGGTACAAAATCAACTAACAATAATTTTGTTCGATGAGCGTAAATGTTGATGTCGATTTTGTTTGTTTAAGGTACTGGTGGGGAAACTTTTCATTGCAAGGGCCACATTAAATAAAACACATTTGACCTTATCACAGAACGTTAGGGGGTCTGGTACTTTTTGGTGCCGCCGTTTTGACGACGACTATATGGCACCGTCTATCTTGGTACCGTCCGTGTTGGCATTGAGCTGTTTTGGTGCCGCAGTTTAGAGACTGAAGTGTGTAATGAAAATGAATGAAAACGTGTATAAAACTTTAATCAGTTTTTTTAAGGAAAATGTTAGGTACCCGATATGGACCTGTAGGGAACCGATTTCTCTGATTCTACTGACCCTATTTTTTTTCTGGTTCTGGAGACCCGATGATAATTTTCTCCGTGTCTAGGGACCCGATTTTCAATTCTAGGGATCCGAATTGGGTACCTAAAACACTAAAAAACCCTGCTTTAATGTATATCGTAACTGTAAGCTAGAACTAGCAAGTATTCAGATAGTTCCCGTGAATCAAAGTATTCTGCGATGTTTAGTTCGCATCTCCAAAACAGTAACATTGGGTAACTTTTGCTACGTTTATCAAAAATGTATAGATACCCATCGTGGGAAAACTTTGGTTTATCCCTCCTGCTAAAAATCTTTTCAGCCATTTCTGGCAAGCCCGCTACCGGAGGGGGCAGCCGGGAAATAGCCCCAAAAAAATTTCCAGAAACATGTTTTAGTTGTTAGCTATAACATCAATTTACCATCACTTTGCCCTCCACCTCGAAAATACCAGATGGTTGCGGCTTTGATTTCTGGTATGCCAGTTGCCTTCTTGAAAAACAGCCGAGTAAGATGGAAAACACCCATTTCTAGAGGCAACGACGTGTGTAGATGTGTAATCAAGCAAACAGCAGAAAGCGGCCAGCGCCAAAACAGCTCAGCGCCAAAAAGGGCGGCGCCAAATAGTCCCATTCCTACGTTAAGTAAACTAATGTGTATGTAGAATATCCAAAATAAAGTTTTGTAAGAAACACAGCAGTTAATTTTTGCAAATTAATATGTGAACTAAAAGTAGAAATTTCATTTGAAGCACATTTATATTAAAGACCAATCAGTAACTGTTCAGTAACAGAACAATGTCAATAAGAAGGATGCATGTGCTCACCTTCATTTACCTATTCATCAATATTAGGTGCCAAGTTGCTTGTACTGATCCTTAGGACTGATTAAAGATTTGAATCTATGAGAAGTGATTTGTGGTTTGACTTCTTAACTTCCATTATATACAGAAAGTCTGCTCACAAATGTAAGTTTATGCAAACAACACAAACATCTTTCTTGCACTTTTTAGGTTTTAAAGCTTATTTGAGTGCAGAGAGGCATAAAACTCGACCAGTGGTTTGTTTTCAAACATATCCTCAAGGGATTTTGGCGTGCAAATCAATCAGTTCCATCTGCAGTTCTCCATTACTTGTTTCAATGTCACAGGCTAAAGGTGAGCTGCGTAAATCGAACTGTCCTTCCACTGCCTTGAAATCAGAAAATCGTCTGATAAATTCCTGTTGTAAAGTCATCAAGTGGGAATTGTACTTGTCTAGTAAGCATGATAATGCTTGTGTAACAGCTTGTAATTTCAACTGACGAAAATCAATAAGCTTTTCCACGTTCAGCTGCTTAGCAAAAAGTTTAAGCTTCAACTGAAAGTCTTTTACCTCCAGGTACGCTTTTAGAGCAAATAGACATTGACCTATAGCAGTTTTGTGCTGAGCTCATTCAGCTTCTGTGTTATGTCTGCAGCAAATTATAAATCACATACCCATTCTTCACTCTCCATTTCCTTTGCAAAATCACAAGAGATGTGTTTCATCTTGAAAAACATCACAATATCTGCTTTGAGGTCTCACACCCTCTTCAGTACTTTTTCCTTACTTAACCAACCAACATTTGTGCGGTGAAGTACATCAGTAAAATCTGCCTCCATATCGTCCAAGAAATGTCAGAATTGCTTGTGCCTGAGTCCCCGTGATCTCATTACATTCACTACAGACAGTGCCGCAGCAGCCCAACTCTGGGCCCCTCACAAAGTGTTTACAGGAGCCCTTCTGTTGGTGATGTCTAAAAAAAGGTTTCGGCGTTATGGCACATTCTGAGGCCAAATGGCCATTGGCCTTCACAGCAAAATATCTTAATTTTTATTTTTGTCCTATTTCACTATTTTTTAGTTTCACTTGCCGACACAATTTCGGCATATGCATCGCCAGGAAGTCTTCAATTGCGGGCTTCGTGTTTGCGCAGGAGGGCTAGGCATTCTAAAAATGTACATTTAATACACAACACAGCATTTGCAAATTGTGCGATTTATTAATAAAATTATCAAATATTTTTGCGCAAATACCCATAATAGGCTGACATAGTTTGCAACTCACAATTTTTTAACGAGCTTAACAAAAGGAATTGGGTCTTAATCATTGGCAATTAATTAACGACCATTATTTAGAGATGTAACGAAATACAAATGTTAACTAAAATTTGCAGAAATCAGAATCAAGCCTATCCTTTAGTTATGAAAACACTGCTACCAAAAGAACAAAACTGAGACCGGTCAAAGCAGTGCGCCGCGATGAACGTTTTCTTTCATTAGCGCAAATTGATAAACTTTACCATGAGCTTAAGCGAATTTGCTTAAAAAGCATGCGCATCGTTTTTTCAACTGGCTGAAATACGCATGCATAAACCTCTCTGATATCTAGACTTTTAATCTCCTTGTGCATGGGATATGTTTAGATTCATAATATTTTAAATCTCAAATAGGCTATAAATGTTAACAAATATAGACCAAGGCTTACTACGTGAACGCAACATAGTTAACATAAATCCACTAAGTGCACTACTCTGTTGGGACTTCAGGGTTGGCAACACTTCTTACAACAAATATACCAAATTTAGTTTAAAAATATATCAAGCAGATACCAAATTTATCTGTAGCAAAAACCTTCGAATTAATGATGTTTTCCATACTTTTTATACGACGTCACTTAATGATCATAGAGCTGCTGTTGAGCAGTATCATCGTAGAGAAGCTGCAAGCTCAATTTCTACTTGCCTAACTTGGCAGATTTATTGGCCCTGAAAAATTCAACCCTCCAACATCTGCAACTGCATTTTCGTTTCTTTTGTAGTCCACCGCATTCTTATGCTGTGTAAAAACTGCTTTGCAGTTTGCAATTTTCTTTTTGCACAGTTTGCAGAAGGGATAGGCCTATCAAGCACCATAGCAAGCCATGCAAACTTTATCAGTCAGTCTTCTATTAATCTTCTACCACGTCCATACGCAGCTTTCCAAACACTGAATGGATGCATTGGCTGACTAAAAACACATACCTAAAGCCAAGTTCAGTTGCACTTCTCAACTCTCTTCCAGTCTAGCCTTCCGCTCACACAAAGTGCCCGCCTACTCCCATGCTAAGCAAAATTATATAATTTTTCATATACAGTAAAGCCTAGTTTTAACAGTTTAACACCACTGTGATTCCTCTGTTCATGCTTTGCAATATAACAAATAATCTGGTGCAAGTCTCAATAAAACTCTCCGAAAAAGAATTTACCAAATACATAAAAAATTTTCTTATATACCAAATAAAAAATCTGTATACAAAGATCTTTGAAGATCTACCAAAATTTTGAAATTTGGTATACGATTATGTATATACAAGTTGACAACACTAGTTGCGACAAGCTTAGCAGTGATTTCTAAACAATAAGTTCTTACGACACTATTATCTCCATCTTGCTGTCTGAACAGAAGGCTGCGCAAATGCGTAACTTTGGTCGTAAGCACCAAAGGTATCTTGCTTCTAAGCAGTACAAAATACGAGAAGAATACCTTGGCTAGCCATAATAAATTTTTTCACAACAATCACTACACAAAATACGTTGATCAAAAGTGGAAGTCTGACTTCTGGACGTACACACCCAGGCGTAATACAGGCTAACTTCACGTAAAACACTTCAAGCAACGAATGCTGACGCTTTAGACTCAAGCCGCAAATACGGTTATTACCTCACAAACAGTGGTAGACTTAGGGTTGGGGGCCGAGGCAATGTTAAAAAGAGGGCTCTGACGACCTCATCATACTCAGCTAACCTTGATAAGACGTTTTGATCAAGCCTAGGAAGTGAATATGCGGGGCACCCAAGGATACGTTCTTGAAACTACGACATGACTGACATAACAAATTGCAAATGGATATTCATGATTCATTCATTCAGCGTGCCGTCTTCGACTGACGAAGGTTGACGACCATAGCTCTCCATAGGGTCCTGTCGTTAGCTTTCTTAACACAGTTTACGTAATT
>JGI24159J19872_10012759_pt1 | contig 10947 bp, 9 predicted proteins | sample Ectturendosymbi4_FD_19872 | JGI IMG/M metagenome (IMG submission 19872)
ATAAAAATGGTGCCACCAGTGAGGTAGTGCCTAGCTTAAAAGGGTACTACCTCAGCTCGACTTCTTTTCTAACAGAATTAAGCGGTTCTAATTTAATTTGATCAGCTTAACATGTAGACCTAACCGAATGGAGCCACCATGTTTGGCTTTTTCCTTTGATGGAGGGAGAGTGGAGCCACTCAAAAAAACTTTTTCGTGCCTTTACCCAATAACCTACCATATCCTGAAAGGTGTGAGTTAGCACAGAAGTTAAGAATTTAGACAGAATAGAGTCTTGTACAGGTATGCTGAAAACAGAAACAGAATAGGTGTGACTTACATTGGAGTATAAAAATCACCAGTATAGACATCTATTCGAAAGGTTTATAATATTATGGAAACAAGTGGTAAGTTCATGAATTCGTATTTTGTTCCTCAGATTTTATAGGTATATAAATTAACAAGTAATTGTTAAAATGTCGACGAATGCACATGAAAAGTGTTCTAAAGTTCTTCGTAGATTGCGTTTTGAATGGACGCAAGACCCTGAGATAGTTCTGAATGAAAGATTAAAGAATTGGTTTGGGGTCTGAATATGTGAAGACAGATTTAGAACTATTTAAAGTTTTTCATCAAAAGCTATATCGAAATTTGGAAGAAAAATATCGACCACTCTTAGACCTTGTGGTACCAGCTCATTTTTCATGGCAAACGACTGTCATCTGGTACCTGACAAAATGCAGATCGACGAATGCTTCTACTTATGACTATACACGAAAAGCAATGTTAGCTATTTTGACAAATACCGAGTAGTTGACCCTGTCAATAGAACTTGAAGATAGTAAGGAAATTAGTAGATTGTCAGATGATAAAAAGTAAATATTTTTTGTTTAGAAAAAATAGGAATAAAAATAATTAAAATGACAGTAAAAGCTACTGAGAATTGTGTAAAAAGTTTGATGGCTAAAGGCATAAACGTCGACAGTCTTGTTGTATTGACTCCAACTGTCTTTTTGGATACCGCTTATTTGCAAAGTTCTCAAGTGGACTGTGTTAGTGAAGATGAGATACCATACTCAAACCCTGAGAACTGGTTCGAAAGTTTTATGGCATGCATGGATATGACTGAAACTGAACTGGATGCAATACTGACTGAGTCAGAAGGCGACAACTTCTTGTTCAATTCGATAGATTGTGTAGTACAGGCAATTAAATCTGTACGTTTTAACTGGCCGCAATGCCCTATACAGATTTTGCACGCTTACTTACAAGCTAAAGGTTTAGGGTTGGAGGTTTTAGAAAACAACCCTATGTTGTTTACTGCATTCAAATAGAAACTGTATAAGGAATTTCAGCGTCCATTTCTGGGATATAGCTCACTTCTTCAGTATATAAATATCAAAAACTTTCACTGGCAAGTTATGTGTCTTTGGGCATTTCTTGTAAACACGCAAATAGATGAGAGAACGTACGAATGGTTGAAAATATTAATCGACTCATAAACAAGAGGTGAATAGCGATGATCAAGTGGAGTTAACATATCAANAGAGNGAAGTTGCTTTTACTGATTCAAGTTTGAAGATTTTGCTTTTGAACCGTCCAAGGCTTTGGTTGTGCCGCAACTGAAAGACAGTGATGTTAGACTTTGAAGTAAAAATTTATACTAATCATTACAAGCGCGAGCTGTGATGAGAGTCACTGCCTGGTTATTTGGCTGCAGAACTATGAGTCAAGAAACAATACAGGGTTAGATATTTTATTAGACATCCTATTGCTACTTTCAGTGTTCAAATAAGAATTATATAAAAAATTTTGAGATTCTCTTCATATATATCGACATCTTGTCGAATTTGTGAATATTAAAATTTATCACGGGCAAGTAATTTGACTTTAGGAATAATTAATAAATATTCCTATAACAGTAGATAATTATGAGCATATTTATATTTTTATAGATTTGTAAGAGGAAGCGTGGTCTAAGTCGAACAGTTGCATAAAACTGAAAGTAGGCAGTTCTTCAATTAACAAAAAAAATATAAAACGCACATTGTCTGAACTTTATGAAATGGTATTCAGTGCGAATAATTTGGGGTTACATTTGAGCTGTATCTTTTTCGGTATAGAAGGTCTATAGCCGAGTGAGCGTGCTTTTGTTAGTACATAAATGCCTAATGTGGTTTCTACATGTTATTATTCGTACATTAATACTTCTAGAGGATATAGTTGGCTTTGCGTGTAATTGATTATGTTTTGTATACATGTTTGACAATCTTGAGTAACCATATTAGATGAACTAAACCCCACAAATGATAGGACAGTGAAAAATAATTAGATATGTGCGGATAGATTTCCTGATTGCCAGGATTAATCTCATGATACCCATGTACAGTTTTAATAAACACCACTCGAATTATATGGCAAAATAATACGTAATGATGTACTTTTGTTTTACAAATCTAGATGAGCTAAAATTTATAGTGTCTGGAAACTGTAAAAACGATTTAAATAAACTCTCATTCACTTCCTGTATAAGGTTTCATCCGATCGTGCTACTGTACGTGTAATTGAACCTTGCTTTGGGATAGCAAGTGATTTTACATTGTATTAGGAGTACAACGAGTTATGATGTTTTTCGTTTTTGTATGAGTTTATTTTCATTCGAACCTTTCTTGTCCAATTGTAAGTCTTTTTCCTGTAAATAGCTATCATCATATTGTTGACTGCTTGTTTTTTTGAGATTGTAAATAGCTATCATCGTATTGTCGACTGCTTGTTTTTTTAGACTTTTTAGCAGGTACTCTCTCATCGCTTACGCTTGCTTCCTTTCGTTTCCTTATGAAATGAATATACTTATCCATTGCGTTTCAAAAGCTGAATTTTAACTTGTTCAATATATTTTCAAAACCATAGGTGTACGGGAGTGCATATTTTTGGGGATGCAAAAAATTTTTGCCGAAATTTGATCTTGTTTTTCCCAAATAACGTACAAACAGCAAGTCTTAATCTTAAGACTAAAAAGGTACCTTTGTAAACAAATCAAGTTGTCTGCATGCCTTATTACCAATTACCAGGGTTCAAAGCCGTACGCCCTCAATTAGCAATCAATATTCTGCATAGCCACATGTGAACAATGGTAATATTTATTGATTGAAAAAAGTTAGCCAATTACAATAAAATCCCTCCCAAGATTCCTGTTCATGCCACCACATGTGGTGAGTGTTGTTCAGAATCTTCATATTCAAGTTTTTATATGCGTTCTATGCTTATTCTTTCAAAACGATCATCCTAATAGCTAAGATCTGCGCTTGTCTATCATAAATGTGTGCATTTGTGTTAGCCACAATCGCAATCAATTTGGAAAAGGAGTAAAATATATCAAGTTACGATCTACAATTTTACATTGCTCCAAATAGGTCAAGTCTCAGGTAAGGAGAGGGAAAGGAGGCAGTTTAATACATAGCATATAGCTTAGCCTCCCACATTAGGCTATCTTCACTGCAATGTGTTGCACTTAAAATATTACAACTTACTTAAACGTTTACAGCTTCTAAGATCACATTATGAAAACCAAAACCAATCCAGCTTTCACAGTTAAATGTGCACTGAACACAGCATGCTAAGAAAAATAGCAATATGGGTTGATACAGACAAACACTGCAGCCTATATGATCAACTATCAAGGAATGTGTAAAAATGCACATTTCCAATGACAAATGACTTATAACCTCATCAAGAATATATTATAAAAATAGCAGTGCTTCACTGGACTGCATTAGCATCAGTGAATCATGCAGCGCAATAAACAGTACAATTGCTACTGTTCATGAAAACTTCACTTCACAGCCTTACATTGAAGCATTAAATTTGGTAAGATGTAACATATGAAATTCATTGCATGAAACAAACGGAAAGTATGAAAACCTAAACAGTATGAAATCACACCTACATTACTATTACACAACATATTACCGCTGCAGTTACGTAGCTAATTCTGTTCATGAATACTTCGAGGTAACAGATTACACTTGCAAATCTCACAACTTCAAGCAAGTTTGAAATAATAAAACTTCACAGAATCATATCACAGCTTCACCACATTGTTACCACAAAACATTTTGCAGCTACAGCTATATTATAGTTGTACACTTTACAGCATCAACAATTTGAGGTTTACAAAAATTAGGGTTAACTGGAATGGTGGGTTACCACTGCAGGTTCCTAATTTTAAAATGTTTCTTAGTGTCCCCAAATTTGAATGAGGTTGTTTCAGTTGGCTCAAGTTTGATTTGGACTGTTGTAATTTGCCCAAATATTTATAATATATCTCGTATGCAAATCTGAAAGAAACTCTTCAAATTTTCCCAGATGGTTCCAATTGTACCCAAGTTTGAATGAAGCTGTTTCAACTACCCAAATGTGATTGAAGCTGTTGGAATCTGCCCAAATGCTTGTAATTGTATGTAAATTTAAATGAAGAACTTGTATATTACCCAAATTGAAATGAAGCTGTTTGAAGTTACCCAAAATTGAAGGAAGGAAAAAATCATTTTGATTTCATCCAACTTTGAATAAAGCTCTTATAGTTCACCCAGACATTTCTAATTCAATGGAGCTATTCTATATAGCCCAGACGTGAACAAGACTGTTTGAAGTTGCCCACAATTGAATGAAGCTGTTGCAAATTGCCAAAATTTGATTTGACTGATGGTCTTCAATGAAATGTTTCCTATTTATCTAAATGTTTTTATTTTCACCCAAATTTGAATGAAGCTTTTCGCATTTGTCCAAATTTAATTGGAGCTGTTGGACCATACCCAAATGCCCCTAATTTACTCAAATGTTTGTAATTGTTCCCAAAACTTGAACGAATATTTTTAGTTGGCCAAATTTGATGAAAGCTGTTGGAATTACCACGTGATTCCAGTTCACTCAAGGGCAGTGTCTATTTTGCCATCAGGGGCAAAAAAGAATGGCAAAATAGTCTCAGACTATAAAACTTTCGCGGCACACTTCAGCCTCTTCAGTGGCACACCAGTGTGCCGCGGCACACAGTTTGGGAAACACTGCAGTGTAAAAGCTTTCGGGAATCTGCCGACGGGTCTGCTTTCATCTTTTTGCGATGATTTAAACTTGCACATATCTGTAGGCCTATTCAAGTTACGGGTCCCCACAAAGGTGACAAGCAAGCGAATCAGTCCAGCTAATTTCATAGGACATCGATTTCACGTACCACTAAGCATCCACAGTATTGAAATCTTATTCATATAAAATCTATAATAAATTTATTTTATTCCATTATGAAATTAAGTTTACCTATCAGTACATTCAATGCCCATCCGTACTTAATCGCAATATCTGAAAAACGTTTGCATGAAAGTATGCAAAAAACACTAAGACCACACAATTTATTTAGCAACTGAGGAAAAATCAAAGCCAAGCAGTCAGAAAGTAGTTCTTTGTCTTATGTTGTGGCATCCAAAGTTTGTTGCTACATTCGGACAACGATCGCATGCAAAAATCGGCCTCATGTGATTTGCGGCTTAGCACATGGAGGCGAATAAAATTTTAGCAAGATCGTGATGATAAAAGAAATCAATCACTTGACGTTGTGCGGCTGTGTCAGGTAAGAATGTTAATCAAAGAAAACTTTTTTCAACACCAACTTTGCTTATTTAGTCCAGGCGATGGCCATTTGCAAAAAATTGGCATCATATAATTTTTACCTAAATACATGGAGGCAAATAAAATTTCAGCGAAATTGCAATGATAAAAAAGCCCAACTACCTGACGTTTGGTAGGGCTGTGTCAGGTTTAAATGTAGATGAACCAAAACTTTCATCAATGTTAGCTTTGCGTGTAGAGTTAAAAGAACGAAACTGTGAGATTTGTTGATTCAAATTATGTTCAAGCAAACTCGCGATAACAAGTTTAACGCGAAGTGGTTTATCCGTCATCTTAAAGAGAACACTTTCTTGTAGTTCCCCCTAAACGTTTGATTTTCAAAATGGGACGGTAGGAGATTGAGCGGACGCGCTGTAGCATGCTCATAAACCTAAACCCTCAAGTGACCCGGAATGTGATTTGCAACGACCACAGATTATGGGAACTCTTTCAGCAGTTATCACTGATGTTGAAAACTAAAAAATTATTATGAAGCAATAAACATAGCGATTGTATGTACAACGCGAGTTTTACAGTAGAAAAACTTTTGGTCTTTGGCAAAGTAGCCTTATCTGATTTTGCTGAACAGCAGAACGTTGAATGAGCAGCAGAAAACAAAAATAATGCGCTTTCGGTGCCTCGTTTAGTGAAAGTATAAAATTCTTCAACGAAAATTGTTTCACACAGGAGACAGATCTTTTTAGTGAGCAGGGGAAATTACTGATTTGCGATTGGAGTACTGGGAATGTCACAAATTAAGTCCAATGTCTAGCAGTATACCATTTACAACACAAAGTGACGCAGATGCTTCGAAATGTTTCAAGTGAAAAAAGGGGCCACTAAGTGGCCCGTGCGGGACAGAAAGGGTTGAAGTGAAGTGAGAGGGGAGCAAACAAAATATATTAGTGATATCAGGAAAATGTTCGCAAGACAAATATCGAAAGTACAACTTCATGGGCGAAGATTGCAAAGCAAAGTGCGCAAATACTTGAAAGTTGGTGCACAACGTTAAAAGCATAAGTTCATGAGCATTGTAGTTCATGACCCATGAGCAGGGCCGGATTAACTGAACGCGAGGCCCCGGGCAAATTCATGACCGCGAGGACCCCCTAAAAACATAGCGAAGCCTAGTAGCGTTTCACATGCTCTCGTTTCAACTTTGCAGAAGCACTGGTCAAAAACGTCAAAACTGATACACTTTGGCAGTCTACAGTTTAGAGACAATTGGGGATGACCATGTAAGGCCGTTCGTATGTGGTTAATTTATTCAAACCGAAAGTAGTGTCACAAAAAACGACGTTTTGTTACCGTGACGCCTCACAACAATCGTTTTTTTCATAGACTCTCTATTTTCACTGCACAAATCGCCAATTCACATAGGTGTTGAAGAAAGATATGACTACACTCTCTCGCAGATCAAAAGGAACGCCGCTGAGAAATAATGTTCTAAACGAAATATACGCAAAGCAATTTAAACCGTACTACTTGACTAAAGGTTTGCGATGGGAGCTTCACAATACTTGCACATATTAACTGTTCCGTGATTTAATGGACAGCAGCGCTACAATAGTTGCACATATTAACTGTTCCGTGATTTAATGGACAGCAGCGCTACAATAGTTACACCTATTAACGGTTCCGTGATTTAATGGGCAGCAGCACTTTGTATGATCTAGGACTGATACCCTCACGATCACGACAAGCACTTTGCAACTAATCGTTACGTCAGCGCATTATCGGGAAATTGCAAAGGCATTCGATTCCGAAAAATACTTCGTAACGAATTACTGAAGTGACCCTGGTCTCTGCAGAGGCGGATACCCCCGTAAAACCCACGAAAGTAAATTTATTCACTATAATTTTGTACCGTTCGGAAAACAGCACTCGCGAAGATCATTCTGTCGTCCATTGTTTTGTCACAGTCCACAGCAATGTTGTGAAGTATACTTCATCTCTCTTACAGTAGCGAAGCTGATATGAGACTTGACTGCCAAATATTACTGAAATCTCCACCCTTAACCTTACTGGGTAGATCCGCCCCTGGGTCTCTGTCACATTCACTTCAAGTTACGGTAGTATAGGCGTTTTTCCGCATGTGACTAGGGCTCCCACTGCATGTTTTTTCCACTCAGATCTGCTTTTTTTTAGTCGACATGGGTGTCTGGGTTTAATTATGAAAAATCGCATTCAATCTCGTTTTCATGAAGTGATATATTCAACAGCAACTTCATGGCGTTCAATAATATAAAGATAACTTTATATTACAGTGTTTGCATGGGCACATTAGGTGAGAAAGTACGCATATCGGATGAAGCAGAACGTGTTCAATCGGTTTCATATCCTCATATAAGATCATTGTCGGGTTTATATATAATGTAATTGTCTCTGAGCCAATTGAAGAAACTGGTAAAACAAGGGTTAGGACTGATTCTTTAAATTTCGATGTTTCCCTATACGCATACAACTAAAAAAATTAATTAGAGGAAACAGGCATTGGGATTATATTTTTGTGGGATTTTGGATACCGCTGCAGTTCAAGATTGCACAAAAATTCCTGGTTTACATCACAAACGCACTCCTACAATCATTGAAAGATATCGTCAACGGAATATGTTACCAGCGTTATGAAAAACATCTTGAGCAGCAAAAAGGTCGTCCAATGTTAATGTTTGCGCTGCAGAAGAAAATTTGGAAGAGGAACTATAATTAAATCAATATTCGAATATCGTTTCAGTTCAAATAAATACACTCATATGTTTTTGTTCGTAACACAAGCTTTCTGTTTTTTTATTGTACGAATATGGATTTTGTTAGTATGCCATCTCTTTTTTAATCACTGAATGGAAGACCTGCATGTGACTATAGAACACAGACATCTAGGCAGGTAATGCAGCGAGACAGTGACATTGTTGATAGCGGTAATCCACGTCTAGTTTTATACTGTGTGAAAAGAAGCATGAGTAAATCTGTCATAGGCGTAGCCATGGGGGGAGCCAAAAGGGCCATGCCCCCCAAATTTTTGGAAAAATATGGTGATTTTGTACTTTGAGAGGCTTTTTTCCCAACAAAATAACGTTATTCGCCTAAAATCAAACATTTTGGCCCCGCCAAACTTTTGGGCTGGCTACGCCACTGAAATCTGTAGCAGTGGTTCCACAAGTTTGAAAAATCCATTGTCAATGTGAGACTGTAATCAACGTGCCCGAGTGAACAGCTTGATCAAAATACTCTGTGCATGTTTCTTTTCACACGATATAAAAATAAGTGGCTTGTTAGAATAAGTCCATGCAGACTAGTGGGAATACGAATACGTCTTTGTCGTTCAGGCTGAGTTCTGACTTCTTAGTGAGCAGTGCGCACTAAGTGCAAAACTATATTTGCTGCAACGAGTTTTCGTAATTCATCTGCTCAGATTTATAAAAACCTGCGTGGTGTTCTAACTTTAGTAAGTTCTGCGATAGTCTTATCAACATATAATTCCACTTCTCACTCATTGCTTGAAACAGTTTTGCGTGTCTAACTCTCTTGTTTTTTTACCGCTCATGCTGTTCTGGCCGATGATTCTTAAAGTATGACTTATTTGTAGAAACAGAAAGTATGCACACAAATGGATATAAGGCAGTGTATGAAAAAAAAGCATTTCCGATAGCCGAAGTGAAGAAAAAACATTTCAGATAAAAGATTGAGAATGGAGGTACAACCAGCACAGACTAATGGTGTAGAAAGGGCGAAGCGTTTTGTGAACGTTTATTTGCATTGCATCGTCAGCAACCTGAAAGGGATAAGCAAAATTTCGACGTTTTACCCCCATGGAAACATTTCTGCGGACGCCCATGGATGCACTGGTTTCGATCTAATTCTTGGGTCATAAAGCGTGGTGCTGTTTGCTTCAATTCTCTTAAGCCACGCAAAAACGATAAATGCCAAAGCTGTCAGTTTCGTTAACCTATATACTAAACGTAGTAATCAAAAAGCTCTGCAATTTTGACGCATGGTGAACAGTCTGAAAATATGAAAAACCAGTAAAGCAGTGTTTTGATATTCAAGCGCGAGGCCCCCAAAAATGCGAGGCCCGGGCATTTGCCCGGTTTGCCCAATGGTTAATCCGGCCCTGCCCATGAGCATTGTAAATGGCACCCCAGTTGGGAACCACTGCTTTATGTAGTATTTTCAAATTGGGCCACGAGATCAAAAAGTTTGTGAACTACTGCCTTGTACAGTGGTGTGCAAAAGTTATCCTGTTTGGTAACAAAGCATCTATGACCTACTACACTGCAAAGTTTCGAAATTTCTAACCACAAATGTTATTGTTTAAACTTGATGTAGCATTCTTAGGTAAATGATGTTTTATAAGGTCAAAACCAGCTGGTATTAGGTTTTAGCCCTCTTAAAAATGGGCAAAACACTGACAATTTCTATAGAAAAACGAGCTTAGATAAGCTTGTTCAAAAGGGCATGCAGAGCGGTCATTATCCTTTAGGTTAGGCATCAGCAATGCTGCTGTACATCAGGCCGTAGGTAAATTTCAAAAGCATAGCATTTACGCCGATTGAAAGAGAAACATGCTACCTGCAATCTCCATTGAGCTCCAGCAAAAAAATTCAAGAATATCTGCAGTCCAGTCTGCAATATTGGTCGTTTAACTGTCTCACGTCGATTAAACGTGAGTTTGGCTAACGTGCAAACCAGCCGGAAAACTTCCACTTATCCCCCTGATGATAAAAAAACGTCTCAGCTTTGCCAAAACTCGCCGTAGCTGGATATTAGAGCAAGGTGCTGTTTCCAGACAGATCTTCAGTGCAACAGTCTTCTGCCCGCGTGCAGCATGTTTGGCACCCATGTGGAAAGCAACATGTGAAATACATTGTTCCTACTGCTGGGCGATACCTCCCCGTCACATGGTTTGGAGAAATATGCCAGCTGTTGGTAGGGGAAGTGCGGGATCCATGGAAGTTCCATGGGCGCAATTTTGCTGCAAAATGTGGGGGGACAGCCTGGTGTGAAACGAATATCTTCATCCGGTTGATGCAGAAGTGAAGTTTTACAAATACAATTTCCCAATCTTGTTTTCAGAGTGTTTTGAAAGCAATAATCACGCTTTGCTTTATCTTTTTAACATTAAATTTTAATAGGTTTAAAGTCAGATTTTAATAGATGGAATTAACATCAAAAGTTCCATTCTAAGAGTGATATTTGCTTAAGGACCCGAAAATATATTTGAGGTTGAACAGAAATCAAACTGCACAACGGTGAATTGGCAAAAAAATACCAAGTTTAACCTGCATTAACACGAAAAGAATGTCCAAC
>JGI24159J19872_10012761_pt1 | contig 10946 bp, 7 predicted proteins | sample Ectturendosymbi4_FD_19872 | JGI IMG/M metagenome (IMG submission 19872)
CGAGATTGAACATCAAGGGGTACGAAGATCCTTGGGTCACAGAGCAGCTTATATATCTCTTATAGAGCAATATATATCTCAAAATTTTTTTGGGGGTACTAGGAATGCTCTGACCTGACAAAGGGTACGAGCAGCAAAAAAGGTTGGGAACCCCTGGTTTATAACATCTGATAGAAGAGGTGCTAGTAAGTATTTTGACAATTCCAAAGCGCGCAACAGAATATCATCGTGTCCACGTGACTTTTTAGTGTCTAATCCGTTAATTAGTGTATTTTCTCAGGGGTGGTTGGTGACAAAAATAGAATTTGAATTCACTTGGCGTGGTAGAAGATAATTTTTTTATATTTGCATCAGCAGTTTCAGATGGACCAATAAGGGTAAACTTAGCCTGAGCCGAAGTGACTAAACTATGATTTAATGCATCTGCAACTAATTTTTAAGTTGAGCAAACACGTCCATCAACTTATCACCTTTGCGGAATGCTGGACGGTTTGTGTTTGCCGAAAAATGTCATTATTTAGCGTCCAAGTTTGTTTAGAGTTTCTGCTGTTTTTAGCAAAGATGAATGCCATTTCACTAAACTTAATAGGATAACAAGCCGAGCGCACTACATTGGGGCAACAGGGAACTTTCACATCGCAACCGCAAACCATGCTTTTTCACCCACTTCGGTGCTTCGACGAGTATGCAGAGCACCGCGTTCGATTTTACTTGTTCGCGGGAAGTATTTTCAAGAGTTCCATGGTTTTGACCGAGCTGCTACCAGCTGCACTTACATCAGGGTTAGAGACCCAAGGCAAACGGTGAGGAAGCTGCTTTACAAGTAATAATTTATTAGGTTTGATAATGCCAAGAACGTTTGTTTGTCTGTTGGTTAGAAAGAGGTCTGTGGACGTGGTATGAGAGTGATTGATTTTCACTGGAGTTGGAACTTTGGATTTGTAAAATGACATCGTTGGACAGCCAATAAAATAATTTCACTTTTTCACCATGATTATGATCCTGTGTCAGGTGTTTAACTGCTTTTCTTTCTTGAAAACCAAGTTGCTCATCGCACCAGTTTCATCTTCTAAACAAGTTATTGATATAGCACAGGGGTTCCGAATCTGGGGTACATTTAAGGTCAGCAGTAGAAGAGCTAAATATATTTACATATGATTTTTCCAAATATTTATGCATATATCAGTTAACACTCTTTTCAAAAATCATCATATGCTTATTATTACATATACCTATGAATAATCACCATAAAATGTTTTGTCACAGGAAATTTTACGGGTACATGTTCATCTGTCGAAATGCTGAAGGGGTACATCGTAAGAGAAAGGTTGGGAACCACTGCTATAGCACAACACAGCACCGGCCAAACCACATCGATGCTTGAGTAACAGACGTGGGGAATACCTTTATCGGCGCCACCAAGCATCTCGACCGCCTCGTTCAGTTCGAGCGCTCCTTGCTCGTTGGCAATATGGCCGGCCTTGCGGCTGATGGAAACCAGCAGCTCGGAACGGGCCAGGGGAAAACCCGAAGTGGGAGCGTGGCTTGCAGAGGCTTTCGGTCGATTTGGCGGTGACGTCCGAGTATCACTTGCGGGGCTTTCCTTGTCGTTTTCCCGAGCCACGTCACGCAGGTGACTCAGAGCGGACTCGTAGCACGATCGGCAGGCAGACAACGTCTTCACTGTCCCCGCGACCGGCAACGTCATCCATCTGTACTTGTCGTCAACTGCGACGCAATCGCATACGTCAGTAAACAACCCTAAAAAACCTTAAAGATGTATCCACTGAGCGCTCTGCGTTGGTGTCAGGCCCGTAGCCAGGTTTTAGGGCTTGAGGGGACAAGATTTGGGGTTTATTATATGTTTGAAACAATTTTTACGGGCGCAACAAAATTTGGGGGGCACATCCCCCGAATGCCCTCCCGTGGCTACGGACCTGGTTGGTGTACGGCGAGAATTTCTCTTCACTGTACCAAGATTACTGAACTGAGCATTCGTTGAACAAGATTTCCTTGTTATCAGTGCAATGGCTGAGGCTGTTACAAAAACTAGGAAAGCGGGACTGAGATTTTATACATGAAATCCTGCGAGTCAGTGTTGGTCTTTACCACAAGCAAGCGAAGATTCCACAACAAGTTTTCTGCATGTGTGTTACTATGGAGATGAATTCGCATACGTAGGAAATTATAAAATTTGAAAAGCAGCAAAAGTTTACTTTCAAAACATAAGCTTTTTCATTGGTTTGATTTTTTCAAACTGAAAGCAACCTACATTTTTGATGATTTAAATTTAAAATTAACTCAGCATGAGCAACTTTCGCAGTTGGAAACATTTAGACCTTGCACAGGAAAATCTACCTAAATCACAACGTACGCCATCTTCAGCTACAGCTGAGGACGTCTGAAAGTGGATGTGAATCTCCACTGGGAAAAACCGCTAATAATTAATCTAACGGATAAATTACCTCACGTTAAACGCGAGTGCTCTACTGTTAATAAAGGATAGCATCATAAAATCAAACAGGGGATGAACTTGCTAAATTGATACTGACAAATACCACAAACACGATTTTGGAAGACAGTCGCTTGTGGCTGATGCTGAACTTTAGTCCCAGCCGCACAGACTTATCACCACCTGGCTTGAAGTTGCGCAGTAGCTCGTCTTTGATGAGCTCGTCGGCCGAAGTAAGCGCCTCGTATTGTTCCAAGCAACGAGACAGATTGCTCGCTTCCATCACAGCCAAGTGACAGTTGCCGCACAGCGCTAGAAGTTTCGAGAGCAGGAGAGGAAAGTACGGAGGCGAGTTCCCTTGTAGAATATCCGCTGCGGAAAGAAAGCTACCTAAAGTTTAAGTCGACACACTTAGTTTAGGCCGCGCCACTTGCGCAATTGTATCCTTCCCGTTTCTCAACACGCAGCACAGCAGATAACACACCTATGGGGGAGGGATCAGACAATGGCTTCGCATTTCCTGCTTCTTGCTTTGCTGAGTTGAGCTGCTCAAGATATTCTGCAAAAGAAACGATCTGGTTTTGATCAAAGACATAAAGAAAGACGGTAAAACCACAAATGTCACTTCAAAGCGTTTGCAGATGACACAAGCGACTAAATCACCGATTGCTGGTGCTGAACGGAACCTCGTTTTTTAATCCACGAAACATAAACGTTTTTCTACTAATTCCAAGCTATAAATCATTCCGCGTACGCAACCTTGGCCGTTGCTTGGCAACACGGGGTTTCAAAAGCTATCAAAACCTATACGCAACAGCACATGAGGACCTCGTGGCTCCATGCTCCATACTAATGACATGGAACGCTCTCATCACAATCCGATGCACCAGACAGAACATAATTTTAAAAAAAACGCAGTCTGCATTTATTTATTAACCCTAGCACACAACGTAAATAAAAGTTCGCAGGGCGGGTGAGGTGTACAATTTAAATCTCGCCGACCAGCTACTGCTGCCTCAGCTTCTTCAAACACCCATGGACTAATCCAGTGTGTATAACAAATCTGGGTGAACTGCTTTCCCACCCACCGTAGCTATGCAGAGCCCTGTCAATACATCGAAGAGAAGCCCCGTAGTCTTCTTTTTCGAACGCTTGGTCAGCCATGTGGAAATAGACGAGGGTAGTGTTGCGTATCAGCTGCGTGTGGATTGCCATGATGTCATCCAAACATTCGTCAGACCATTCGACGTCCACTTCTACAAAAAAAATTTACGAAAAAGAGGTCATGCAAAATAGTAGACAAGATTGTTGGCCGTTGTAAGCTCGAAAGTCTACAAAACTAATAACGGTTACTGTAAATCGCGTGTCCAGCTAAGGGTGCTGTTGTGCTAGAACAGCTTTTCTTAAACATTTGTGGGTCACGGACCCCTAGTACATCCTAATAAAGATTATGGACCCACCAAGAAAGGTTGCAATATATATTTTAAACTAGGTCTTAATCATTATTGTAATCGAAATGTCAGAACAAAGCCCATTAACTCTTTAACTCACATTCATGAACCCCTTGGAGCAGGGGTTCTCAACCTGGGGTTCGCGAACCCCCTGGGGTTCACGGGAAGATTTCCAGGGGTACTTAGATCGCAGTTGAGTTTTCACGTATCCTTATTTTTTAATATCCTATATTAAAGGAAAATTGTTAGTTACTAACTGTTAGTCAATATATTACCACTTAATTTAGTGTCAGCTTACTGGGGTTCGGGTTGATTGTTTTATGACTCGGGGGTACTTAACGGGAAAAAGGTTGAGAACCCCTGCCTTAGAGGTTCACGGACCCCATATTAAGAGTCCGTGTGCTAGAGCGATTTTGCAAAGCAATATACTGCGGGCATTGCTGCAATAAGTTTTTCTACGGTTTCGTCGAAATCACACCAAAGCGACGCACGACTGGCTAGCACCGTAAGGCATCCAATGAAACGGGAAGTAAACAGATGAGACAGCGAGGATCGCACTTGCAATGATAGAAGTTGCGCCTCAGCACCAAGAGCGTGCGTGCGAAAGAACTGAGAGAAGGTCACCGGCTTCGTACACCACAAAACTTTCGTAATGTGATAAAAAAAAGCAAAAAAGTACCGCCACAGTAACGAAGAACCTTCAACCCTTTCGTTATCCACAACAAAGCTGTTTCACATCCTTCTCTCATTGAGCTGCTCATTGTCAGTTTCTTATCCGAGGAAGGTTTGGCATAGCTTCGATGAACCGAGAGCTCAGCAATGGATATCGTTTTTTCTTCAGCCAGACTCAGCAAATGAGCCGACGACGCTGCACAAAGATAAGGTGATTCAGCTAAAAATAAAAACACCTTTTATTGCGTTTGAATGGTCGAGAAATTAATATGGCCGATTTCTTTAATCGAACGTTTCAACATCACAAAAAAACAAATATGTGGGTTCAGCAACATATTGGTCTGGTTATCATTACATATGAAAATATCAAAACAGCAACAGGTTGATCAATTAGAGAGCGAAATTCACCATAACGGTAACGCAAAACTCTGCACAACGTTGAAAGCATAGAGAGTAAGCCCGTCATGGTGTAGAGCAGGGATGCACAACCTGCGTCCTTCGATAAAACTTATGCAGCCGTGCAGATGTGATTTAAAATATAAGTTATGGCGGCCGTGCGTCAGCATAAATTCTTTGCCTGTGTGAGGATTGAGGATACGGTAGAAAGGCGGCCAAACAGACGTATGGAAGCAGGCTAGGTTCAGTGCGTGGAAGCAGAAAAGAAGCAATTCAAAAAATAAAAATATCTGGAACTCACTGGCGGCCGTAATTCATAAAAATAAACTTATTTGCGGCCGGCAATAGCGAAAAGTTCGCGCACCCCCGGTGCAGAGAAACGCAAATGCACTCACGCTCATCGGTCCCATCGAAGTCGTCCGAAGCATCGCTGGCAATGGATGAAGACGAGGCCGAACCTGACAGGAACAATGAACACAATCATCATCAGTGACATTCGCTATAGTCTGCTTCACATGAAAAGTTCAAGATCGTGTCAAAGCGATCTCATTCACTCACAACCCACGATTTAAAGCCATTTCGCTGCACACCATTCAGTCCAGTCAGGGGACAACTAAAAAAGGGATAAACCAAAAATTTTAAATTGGAAAGTTTGAAGAACCTGATTGTTCAGCAAAGATTGTTTTTTACCTGGGATCTCTGATGCGTTTGAACACATCCCCCCACTAACTGTTCAGTTGATTACTCTCATACGCCTCAGCAATGCAGGCCAATGTGCACAAATTCCTATTATAGTCGTTATCCTTCAGTCATCTCAGACTCGGGTGTAAAAACTAGGTCACGATTTCCAGAACTCTTTAAAAAACGCACTGTTGCGACGCAGGCTGCAGGGGAGATTTCAGATAAACACCAAGATTCAAGTCCGTAGATGAACCCGTGCGTGACTAGAATGAAAACATGCCCTTAATAATGACTTCACTTATTTAGGCGAAGTTTTTTTTACTGACCTGGCTATGTTTCTGAAGTTTTTGAGCGAGGTTTAGTTTAGTTGTCACAAAAGTGACGTCTTCGTTTCCCTCTTCAGCCAACTATCTCAATCTTATTACTGCAAGGGGTAGTCCAATGCTGAGTCAGCTGGCTATGCGAGCATACATGCTTCACTTTGTCAAAACCAAAGCATCCTCAGTGCTCTTCTCGTAACGTGCACACCACAATCAGGATAGGTGTACATTCACTGTAAGTTTATGGTGGGTTGGAGGACTACAGGTAAACTAACTTCAGCCAAGCGTTTTGTGGAACTGAGCAATAGTGTTGCTACCTCTAACCCTGCTCAAGAAACCTTATAATGCTATACGAGTGAGGAAAAGTAGGGTATAATGCTACCCATAACTTGATTACGTCTTCCTGGGACACGTGACATCCGGTATTTCCGGACCAAACTATTTTTTACTTCCACACGTCCATTGTTAATCACTTTCGCAACAAAATTGCATCTGCGCAGCGAAACGTACATATCATACAAATTTTATGCAGGGTACCACCAAAAAAGGGGTTTTTAGAGGGGATTATTTGTTTGTGCGTAGAAAACGTCGTGCAGGTGTTAGATACGTTTTTTCTTCATATCAAGTCATGGTGTAGGAATACTTTTCACATATAAGGTATCGGTGGTCACATCTAGTCAAACAGGTTTTGCACTTAAAATTCTATTGGGATGTTAAGATAGTTAGGTGACCAAAATTTGTTACTCATCAGGTAATCATGGGTAGTACAGTACCCATATTGCCTACATATAGGCTTTCACGGACATGTTTTTAAAATAACTCTGGCACCATTCCATTTGTCTCTGAAAACCAGGAAAAGTCATGGAAACACAGGCTTTTAACATTAATCAGGAAAAGTCATGGAAACACAGGCTTCTAACATTTTTCTAACTATATGAAATCAACAAAAAACAAGCTCCTGGGTAGTGGACCATCCAGGATTCCTGAGCAGACATGCCTGCTGTAGATGTCACTTTTTGGAGACTACCCCATGCCGCTTAACGTAAGTTAAAACTACCCCATGCCCTTTAACGTAAGTCCTCATCTCGTCTCAAAGTCAATGTTCTCCGTTTCATCTCGCGCTTTCTCCACGGAGCGAATACCGCTGCCCGACGGTGTTACATGTTATTTTATTCAGTGCACCCGGAGAGCAGTTGTCTTCACTGTTTCATATTTTACTGCAGTGCGCACGTTACGGGATGAGTACTGATCGACGCTATTCATCCATTTTTGTGAATGCTTTCCCTGTGGGGAGAGTGGCGGGGTCAGCAGTCCTAGGAGGACTTGAAATACCCCACGGTCAACTGCAATCTCAGATATTTCTGCTGGCTCTACAACAGGACGGACCCAACGAAGGTCGGAGATGTAGTCACTCCACCTGGTCCTTGGACGAACTCTGGGCCACTTCCAATGGGTGTAGTCAGCAAGGCTTGCTTCGCCAATCGCTCCTGGGACATTCTGGTGACATGGCCACACCAACGTAGCTGGGATCTCTCGATTCGGAGAAGTGGCTCGACATTCAGGGCTTTACGAACTTCACAGCTGCGCACTTTGTCGCGAAGCGTCACGCAGTGAACTCTTCGCAAAAATCCCATCTCTACCGCTCGCTCTTGGGACAGTATCCTTTCAGTCATTAACCAAGATTCATGACCATAGGTGAGGATACAAAAGAAGACCGATTTGAAAACTGACAGCTTTGTGGTGTTTGAAAGCTCCCGATTTGTAACTACAGAGCGATAATGCTAGCGCAGAACTGCGTTTTCCAAGTTGTGCATCAATCTCTTTGTTCCGCCTTCCGTCACTCGCCAACAGCACCCCAAGGTACCTGAACTTCTCCACCAGCAGCAGTGTATTGCAGCTTGCAGTTTGCTAATCCTTCGGTGCCCTTTTAGAACACCAGGCTACTTGACACGCACGAGTCAGCCAAAGAACTTGATTCAAGGCTTTGAGCATTTCAGGTCGGATTGCAACACAACCTGTAGCCTTCAGTGTTTTGACAGCACGGAAGACTTCGGCTGCACACTTCGGATGGTATTTTCCTCCCACAAATGTACCTCGTGTGTTTCCAGTGGTGTTATAGTGACTGGGTTTAAAAGATCTTTGAAATACCTTATCCATTTGCCAAAGATGTCCTTCTCATTGATAAGTAAGATCTAGCAGCATGAGATCTTCTGCGGCGAAGACACCGGGTGGTTCGCCAGAAGACTTTGATGATGTTATGGTTTTGCATTATGCAGTATATTGCCCGCATTCCGAATATCTAGCTGGCTCGGCATTGGACGTAGACAGTTGGAAAATTAACATTGAGTTGCTTGTTGCCAACTTCCTGTTCCAGGTGGCATCAACAGCAAAGCACGTCGTTAGATCGGCGGCCAGTAATTTCCTGGACAGCAACAGGCTTTGTTCCCCCCAGTTATTTAACTCTTCGGTCTCATTCTCAACAGGTGGACAGCTACAACGCGATTCACATGACGAAGTGTTGTCTTTGCAGGGAGGTAACCATTTCATCAGGATTTTCTGCGGAAAACTACCAGGCCTTGAACTGACCTCAAGACATCGCAAAAGGAACCGTTGTATTTAAATCAAAGGCTTGTTTACTGTCATTGTCGACTCTCAACAATAACCTCGCTTCATGACGCGAGTATCCGTAACTCGCATCGGCAAACTCAGACAATGTACGAGCATGTGTTTGATCAATATTTTGCTTTCTACTCATGGCCGAACGAGCGCTTCGTCGGTCCTTCCGCACTTCGTACACAAAAATAGCGAAGTCTGGTGAAGTTTTTAGAAGAGTATGTGCAGCCTCCGTCTGCCAGCTCCGACACACATTGCTGTATAGCAGAGGTGGCCGGAGTCACTTTTTCAGACTCCGACTCGACTCCGCTCCTGGTCCAAAAATTTTGAATCCGGATCCGGAAATTTGAATCCAACTCCTGTTCAGACTCCGGCTGCAATCCATACAATCAAAAATTGCCAATGGTTTTACATAAGAAATGACCGCGCGGACTCCTGCTACTGCCGAGCTTCAAAAGTGACTCCGGATCCGGTTTTTCAAAAATTTGTGACTCCGGGTCCGAAAGAATAACGAAGAATCCTGCCAGAGTCGACTCTGGCACTCCGGATCCGTGGCCACCTCTGCTGTATAGGCGCTGTGTGGATCACGCGACGGTGATCCGGACTTTGTGGAGGCGGGAGATTTTTAAAAAGGCAGATCGACCCAAGACCTTTGCACGACGCATCCACAAAGGCTTTTCTGCCCTAGCAAAGCTTCAAGCAAAAGCGACTTGCGCATCGTAAGCAGAAACGGGAAGAGACTTATCAAGTCAATTAACTGGTAGTGTATCTACAGCAAAGAAGCGTTCACGAGAGATTCAACGGGAAAAACGTTTGCGCAAGAACAGCTTGACGGTATTTTTGCACAGACTGGATGGCACAGTTCGCACACAGCAAAAGTCAACGCACCTTCGTCGCATTGCTTGGCGTTGTCAACGACAGGTCGCGCGTTAGGAAGGCAGAGGGTCGAGAGCATGCAAAGCGCGCCCAGCAGCATCACCGGCGCAAGCTCCATCTTGTTTTCCAGCAAGCTGACGCAGTTCTTGAGCAATCGAATGATGGTTTGTTTCGTCTTCAACAGCTTTTCTGTCTGCGGATGGGAATCAACGCCAAAGTGAATGAAAATCCTGCAAATCTTGGGTCTGCAACCTCAGAGGTACTAATTAGTGGATAACGTTTGCTCGCAGCCAATCGTCAGTAACCTATAGTTGACCCAGCCTTTCAATGACCTTACGAGCAAATTCTCTTACCAAACGGTTGAAACTATTTAACACACCCTGGAAAGTTTCAGCACGTCCTGGTAACATTGCTGAGAATTGGTTTGGGGGAAAGCTGGGCTGGAGCATCCGTTGCTGTATAGCTTATCTGGTGACGGCCCACGACTCAATAAACAGAGTACACGTTGGCGAAATTTTTCAGTGTCTGGGTTCAACTGACAAATGAGTGTTTTGCTCACTTTTATGAAGCAACAGCATTATGGGAAATGAAGAGACACGGGTTTACTGGCACCAAGACGTTGCGTTGCATAGTTGTTATCACCTGAGATTAACTTGTCGCGAGTAAAAGCCTGTTAAGCACAAGACCAACTTAGGTTTCGGGTGGCCAGCATTGGTCAGGTTCTGCTGTTATGGCAAAGAAGGAGTCACATTTGATACAATTCCCACTGTTCACGAGAATCGATGATGAATCAAAACAGCTGCAAAACTTATGGCCAGCGTGTGACATAATAAGTATTCGTCGTAAGTGTTTCGCCTATGGCACGCACAATCGGTTATTATTTCAGGTTGTGATCGTTCTTGCCTGCTTCAAGCCGTTGCATTCTAGGCTGAGAAGAGGCTCCCACCTTTGCTTTTACACACTGCCTGTGGTGAAAAAATGCATCTGCGTCAAAAAAGATACTGAAACTGAAATAGATTGGACTTATTTCAGCAATACGTGCTTTCATCAGTATTTACGTTAAAACACCCCTCAAGTCCTACTAACTGCTAATATCACAAAGTCATCAGCGATCAAACGAGATCATCTTACATGCTGCTATCATTACATAGACATTACCCACCTGCTGCATGAGATTTATTGACATTTTATACAGGAGTGAAGCGACGGGTATAGTGAATGGATTGTGGCGGTCCTTGTACTTCCCTGCACTTTCCTTTTGGTCGCACAACATCGTCAGATCATACAACTTTACTACGTCATCGTTGCTGCCCTGGAACAAATTGCGCATGTGCATTACCGCTTCAGCCAACGGCTGCTGGGTAATTACCAGAGGTGTACAGGATCCGGATTTCAGGACTCGAGTCCGGAAGGATTCAGCACATTTTGAATAAACCGGATCGGATCCGGACTACGGTTTTATTCAAGTTTCCGGATCAGGATTTT
>JGI24159J19872_10012762_pt1 | contig 10946 bp, 9 predicted proteins | sample Ectturendosymbi4_FD_19872 | JGI IMG/M metagenome (IMG submission 19872)
AGTTTGAATCATCGCAAAAAGACGAAAGCCGATGGCAGTTGACTGATTCCTCGAAAGCATACAGAAACACTAGTGCTTTTAAGTGTGGCAACCTTCTAATTCGCGACGAAAACTAAGTAAAACAAAATCCGTGGTAAGAAATCCCATCGACAGCATTGCAACCAACCTAAATAAAAGTGACATACTGTATTAGTAAGTTTCACTGTTACTATCACAATTTTGTGCCCAGGATCACAAACCCTCGTTCGAGAAGTTTCGATTCAGTTAACATTGAACAGATAATAATTTACGAACTCCTTTGTTCCCACCTCTGATGGTTACGTCAACTTCTCGGCACGACAAATGGTCAGGCAAGGTCACAGTGGAGTTTTCACGGGCCAACAGGGCCATCGGCATCGTACGGCCATTAGCAGAGCGGCTGTGGAAACTCTGTAGAAAATCACGGGTTATACAGCAGCAGCTCATGTACCAGGAAGCAGGGCCGCAACCGGGGAGACAATTGGGACAACCGGGCAATTTCAAGATATTCAAAAACGTTTTGAAAGCACAAAAACTGTTTTGGTTGTTAGGTAAAACAACAAGTTGCAATCATTTTGCCTCCCCCCCCTTCCTCCCCCCCAAACCATGCCAGAAAGAGAGGCGCAGCGCGAAGCCACGGTACGTGCATCAACATCAACAACACTGGACGGCTACGTTTAGTATCATCGCACCCTCAATCAGGCCCTTAGCCAGGTTTTAAGGTTGGGAGGAAATACATTTTTACGGGGGCGCGATTTTTATTTTCATTATATGTTTAAAACAAATTTCTCTGGACGGAACTCAATTTGGGGGGGCACTGCCCCTGAACGTTCCCCCGTGACTACGGGCCTGCCCTCAATCCCAACTATACCAAGAAACCACTTGACTGCAATGTCAAGCTCTGATTTCCGCAATTACTGGCAACAACAGTCCTTGTGCAGTCGATGAGCAACCACCGCATACTCACCTGGTTTTGTCTCAGGACGAACAAGGATGACACGTCTCCTGCGATGTCGCCAGAGAGCAAGCTGCTTCCAGCGCCCTCCATGTTCAACACCGACCCACCCCTCAATTCAAGCTGGAAAGCAAAAACAAAAATCGCGTTTAGGTGCGTCAGCGTTCAAAATTTCGCAATCATACAGACATGTCGTTTTTCTCCATCACCTGGCCATCTCTGAGCACTGTATAACTGAAAAGCAATTTTTCTTCCCAGCAAAGAGCAAGATAGTAGGGTCACAGTACCACAACAGTCTATGGTCAAACAAGTTGAAAAAGCAGTCAATGTTCGACAATGGGCTTGATGCTCTTGACCTAACAGACACATGCTAATGATTGCTTTTTTGCAGCACTGATCAGCAAAAAAGATTTGGTGCATAAGCTTAACCTCGTCAAGCGTAAGATTTCGTGAACCCATAATCCAGGTGGAGTCCGGAGTCGTTGAATAGAAGTTCTGAGCAGTGTCCGCCGGATCGTCGCTGGCCCAGAGTTCCACCTTATTCAGGACGTAGGATCCTCCTCGCAACGTGACGTATATCTAGAAGAGGAAAGTTATTCGCATAACCGAAGTCCAACCACCAGAACCGTTGCAGACACCGGCCGAATAAATAATGCAAGCTTGTTGTTGCACACGTCCGTGAGTTGATATCATCAGTTGCATTGTGGGAAAAGTTGTCAAATTACAAGACTTCTCTGCAGCAAGCTTTGGTTGACACATGTTGCAGACCTACACCTGCAGCTTGAATCAAACTTTAAGTTTAGTATAGACATTTCTTGCTTATTGCTGTCATGATTTATTAATATGCAACGCTTTTTAACATTTTAAGAGGAAGTCACCTAAAGCATTGATGGTGGGAGTTTTTGTCATCAACATCTTAATTAAAGCTACCGCTGCAAACATTATGTCTTGAGCGGACATTGGCTTATTCAGGGAGGAAAGAAGGGGGTGAAAGTTGTTGGTTAAACAGCTCCTTTCCCAAAATATGAATAAACAGGCCAAGACGCAATAAACCCAGAAAGCGTCACGTAATAAACGGGCATATGCAATTGCCCCTCGCTCCCTCTTCCTCATATACAAAAGTTGGCAGGCGCCATAGTTTTCCGTAAAGTAATCACGACACCGTCGAAGATCTTTTTAAATGACGGAAAGATTATTTTATTGACGGACCTCCAACGTAAGTTTACGGAAATATTGCAATCTGTAAAAGCTTTGCTATTTTTCCAGTACACCTGAAATCAGTTTTTGTTTTCTTCTTCTGGCGTAAAGCGCTATTTGGACGGATTCGTAAAACGAACTCAGTATCACCCCAACCCCAAAAATGGGAGCAGTCTCGCCAAGTACCCAACGTCTGAGAAAACACAGGAATTTCAATCGGATTCCATTCCACATTGTTCGAAAACATACCTTCGCTAACAGGGTTGGTTGACTAGATGACCTCCATGGTCTTTCACCAATCCTACTGTATGTTACACAGCAACAATCTTTGTTTACATTGATGCGCTCTTTTGCCATTGTGTTTTCATTTATCCTAATTTCCATTGACTTTTTAGCATGATGGCCTTTTCAAATTGTTTCTGCGTATTAGCTGAGTCATATGAAACAAAAAATATCTCTCTCTAACTAAATAAACTCCTGCCAGCGAGTATGTTACAACTGAAAATTTGTAAGCAAGTAACCAAGCACTTGGGACGTGCTTTTACCGAAGAGCTCAAAAGTGCTGAAATAGACAATAAGAAACGGTTAACAAGCAATTCATCAAATAAGCAAAATGATTTTTTCGAAAGCAACATTCCTCACCTTGTCGACTTTCCGCTTGACCGAATATTCCGCATGGTTCATAGAATGCTGCTGAGTGCCGCAGTACAAAGTGTTGACGTAATCGTTGGTGATGCTGGTTCGAATCCCACCAGACTCCACCTCAACTTTATGATCGGTATCCAAAGTGTTGCTGCAGCGTAAAAAGAAAAGAACTGCTTGATCTACATGTCACGTTAAAGGCATCGTCCAGACTCAAGCCCGTAGCCAGGTTTTACGGTTTGGGGGAGCAAATATATTTTCGGGGGGCAATAGTTTTGTTTTTAATATACGTTTGAAACAAATTTTTCTTGGCTCAACAAAATTGGGAGACACAAAAATTTTGAGGTGGCACTGACCCTGATTGCCTCCCGTGGCTATGTCGGCCAACAACGATTGATCGCACCACCCAACGCTTTCCCGGTGCGATTCAACGATCTGTTAGGGTCATTTTTCAGATCGCGCTGCTGCGTTGGGCGAAAAGACACCAGAGTTCCCCCTTCTTTATATGTCAGCAAAGCGTTTCCAGGCCAGGGACGAAAGGCCAATTAAATTTAGAATACCCCTAGCTAGACAGCAATTCCAACGCAGTAAAAATACAAGTTTGCGCGTGGAACCCCAGCCAGGGGCGTAAGGAGGGGGGCAAAGGGTGCGCAATTACCCGGGCGCCAATTCACTATGGGGCGCTGAATCACTGCGGGAGCCGCCGAAAAGTCCCAACAATGTCACAAGTACTTTCTTCAATACAGTACATTTGCTTGCGGAAGACCTCAGGTTCGAACTTGGGAGCCCCAAACTTGTTTCTTGCCCCGGGCGCCATCTAACCTCGTTTCGCCCCTGATCCCAGCGTGTACGTAAGGCTTGGCCTCAATTTGTCTTCACTGCAACCCTTTTCGAATTCGAAATCGCCCATACCTGGTCTGGCAGTGAGGATACATCTTGATGTGATGCAAATACACAGGTACAGGAAGCTCGAATGTGATCGTCACCGGAGCGTCGTTGCTTCTTGCTTGGTAGAAATAACGAGTATCTTCTCCAGATCCGAACACAACGTTGAACAAGCTGCAGTAATTGGAGATTTTACGAGCAGAGCTTTGATCACAACTTCAAAAACTAGACGCAGCGGCCTTTGTGACCAACGAACGCTCGCACTGCTGATTAAAGCTCTAGTTTTTATCGATTTCGCTATTAAGTATATCGCTGTTTAGTAACTCCACGCAAATGTGAATTGGTGCTGCGCCGGATATGTGCAATAGCATAACGCACAATATAAGCAGTCGCGATACGAGGAGCTTCGCAGTAACACAAGTGCGAACGATTGCAATCCTGTAGGTCACCAATAACATTCCTGCAAATCAGCGAAATTCGATAAACACCGCGTTTACAACATGCAAGGCTGAGTGTGAGTCAAAGGCCCACAGAGCAGGGGTCAGGTGGTCGTGACTTGCCATTACCAAACACGCGTGCAGTTGCACGTGTTACAAAACAACACACCTGTGGTAACATGTGCTGCAATAAGTTCCAGGGCAACAATAGGACTCAGTAGAATGAGTAGATTTGACTGTAATTCCGTTGTGCAAGTGCAAGGTTGTATGTGAAGTTGCGGTTGCGGAGTAAGGACCGGACATGTCTATCATTCTTGTTTCTTTGATACGATGAGCGGAGTTTGGATTTCGGCCGTTGTCAACCTGAAAGGCACAGTTTCAGACTCGCGGATTTATCCGAACGCGCCCGCGCGAGAAAGACAACGTCCAACTTTTGTTTGTTTTTTGTGTCACAATCGACATTCTACGAACGTACCGCGATCTGGGGAGGAAGATATCCTCCTCCTACCTCCGTGGTCATCTTTATCGCACTGTGACGTCACGAAAAATGCTCAACTAAAATGCGAAACGCCGAGGTAGTTAGAAGCGCTTCTACCACTAAAAAAGTTCGAGAAAATGTTACTTTTATCGTTTTCTTGACGATGTCCTTGTGAAGATCGTTGGAGATGACGTAGACAGTTCCCGCCCCTCCCCTCTGGGCAATTCCTCCCTGGCCTCCTTGAGCGGATGTTTTGCCGAGGAATGTGTAAAGCTCTGCGCTGTCTATGAAGATCCGGCCTCCGCCAGCTCCACCGCCGTAGTTATAACCTGCAAGAACGAACGCGTGAATCGACCAAAGCAGGGTTTCTGAACAGGGTTTGTGAATCACGGACCCCTAGTACATCCTAATGAAGGTTACGGACCTCTTAAGAAGAAACGTTGCAACAAATATTTGAAAAATTTTGGTTTCAATCATCGTAGTAGCAGTAGCCGAAATGTCAGAGCCAAGCATATTAACCCTTTAAATCACATTCATGGACCCCTTAAATCACATTCACAAAACCCAGGTTAAAAACTCGTAGATTAAAGAATCCATCAGGCGTCGCAATCCGACAGGGTGACTGTACGTTTAACATAACGCACAATATATTTGTGATGCAATTGCTTTTTTCCAAAACTATCGCGCAGGATCTACAGCGAATGTGTAGTTAATCAAAACAAGAATTAGCTCTTTTGCACTTTTTTTGCATTTAGTGTTTTTTTATAGATAGGTCACAAAAAACTTTATGCAGGAATGGTCCTTTGAGCAATGTTTGTGCTGCGGTGTGCTCCGTACAAAACAAACAGAATTACTTTCTTACCCATCGACCCTTTATCCCTGTATAAACTAACTACTACCGGCGACAAGTAAGCATCGAAACTTGAGGTGATCGAGTGAAGTAATGTTGTTGTTTGCCAGTTTATGCATAAGCTGGAAACATCCACAAAGTTTTTTGCGCTCGAAGTCGTCTGTCAAGTCACTAGTAACTACATCCGATCTTGCACGGCGATCAATGCAAGATTTCAAGGATATCGCGCGGCGCTGCCACTGACTTGCCACCAGTGCAGCATTCACTGCCAAAAAAGCCGCGTGGCCCAACGGCGCAAGTAAGCGGAGATGGGCGCCGCAGCTGACCATTCGTGACACTCCAGACGGGATAACGAATCTGACCTGAACACAAAAAAACTACTTAGCGAATTTGCGTGTGTTGCAAAGTCTTGATAGACTGTCATACGCCCCCGTGGTTTAAGGTCGTGCAGTGGCAAAGTTATCAAAGTTACTAACTCCTGCAAACACGCAGTAGAAACATTAAGCAAGGCGGAAGGTCGTGAAAGACGCACTCACCGTTCCCACCGTCCACGGTCACATTCCCGGAACCATCCAGGTGCGCCGTCTTTATTCTGATCGTTCCACCGCTTCCTCCCCCGCCGCCATAATTCGCGTTCGACGTAGAGGGGTCCCCGTCAGCGCTCACTTGCCCCTCAATTCGCGCACCACCAGTCGCGAATAAGTTCAACATTCCTGAACAACGTCACTGCCACTTGAACAAGTCTCCGAAAAAGGCAATGTTCCAAAAGTCAAAGCAGAACGATTTGCCTGATTTTTGTGCTTTTTTGTTTTCAGGATGAATCAAAGCATTTCAAATCTGACCTTTTCCACCAAACCCAGCTGGTGGTGATGTTAACACAATAGTTTGGATTGCGACATATCGACGTGGGTCGTGATCCCAGTTGAAGTTTTGTTTTTTTGTAAAGATCAGGAAACCAGCAAATTTCCACAAAATGAAAACTCCACAATTTCAGATTTAAATTCGAGTTCACAAAAAAAGACAGAATAGATTCATAGTTGAGTTTAACGTATGATCCCTTGAAAAGGAAATGAAAAAGAAAATAAGCAGTTGGTAAAAGCGAAATACAACTCTTCACTATCTTTCAAGATCGCTTGATGTAAAGTGAAAAAGGAAAATGCTTGTCAAAGCTTCAATATCAACCAAAACCTTACTTGCATCGCCCAGTTAAAGGTGGCTTTTCGTAAGTTTCATGCATTTGTTTTTATTTTAAAAAAGCTTAATGGTTTGCAACAGCACTATTAACGAAAACCCCTCCCACACCCGCTGTACATCACTTTGATCGAAAGAAAAGTCTGAAAAATTGACTTAGTTGTAGTCGCTGTAGCGCAACATAAGCCCCAAAGCAACGCAGACAACTACAAATTGACCCCAAAAGGGTCTTTTCGCTCACCCTCAATATGCTGACCCGGCGCCAAGATGACTGTTTCGCAGAGGATGACTCTCACACGTAAAAATACGCTTCAAATGAGAAAATTTTAGCAAAAAACGCAAACCGCGCTAAACCACACGGTTTTCATCGATATTCCGAAACTGTTTCCACTAAAATTCGAAATATGATGAAAAGTCCTCACCAAGGTTCTCTTTCCTGTCATATTTTATACAACTGCTTTAAGCCGTGCGATAGTACAATCAAGTTTCGAAAGAATGAATAGAAAACTGCAGCAAATCCAACCACATCGTAAAACTTTTCAAAAAAGTAGCATCAGATGTTTTGCTAAAGTTTTTCGCTTGCCTCACCTCCTCCTTGTCCACCAATATTTCCTCCTCCGCTTCCGAGTTGTTTTGGATCATCGTAGGAATCATATGCAAATGATGACTTGAGTCCGAATCGAGGAGGACTACCTCTTCCACCGTGAGCCCCACCAGTTCCTCCCAACAAGTTCCTATTGCTAGAGGACCCAGCTCCTGGCCCCATGCCGGGGTCATAACCCTTTCCATCGGCCGTGAGGGTTCCTGTTAAACGGAAGTCAAAGAGTCAGGAGGGCAGGAGGCAATACCAGCGGCAAATGTTTGTTCGTGACGCCATCCGCACTGAGAGTTGAGATCAGTGTCATGTACTTTGTGTCTGTGAATCTGGATTCTCAATACCGCGAAAAGCAAGACTTTTCTGCTTTATTATATATTGATCATTGTCATCAATTATAGATTTTGCGATGTGTAAAGCTTGCCAAATGCATTTGCACTAAGCAAGTAAGTGTATTGTTTTTTTGCGACAAAATAATGGTTCACACAAGCAACAGATCATACCGCATTGCGTAGAATATACGCTAATGCAGTAGCTATAGCATAATTTGAAAGCAAATTTCTACACTAATAACCTTACTTTGGCTAATATGAACATTGCCCCACCGCAAATCTGATAAACAAACATAAACTAGAACGCGATTATCACAATGCCACGAACACTGAAGATTGGTTTGCCGCTTGACCTGAGGCACGCGATTAACTCGCTATCGAGTATCACAAGCTTGCGAGTTAAGACAACCCGAATCGACATAACAAGATCTTTTCTGCTATGAAACGGAGTGAAAAGGGAAGGCAAAATTTGTTGTCAGATTTCCGACGCGTATTTTATGAACTTTAGTTTTTTCGAAAAAACGCAGAAATATTCAGCATCGCAAAAGCAGCAAGGAAGGAATCTGAATCTCCAATGGTGCATAATGCAAAAGTAGGGCTGTAACAAAAATTCGAAAAACGCTTTTCCAGAATACCTCCGTGATCAACAGTGATGTTCTTTGACAAGAGTTTGAAATTGTCTGTGAAAATGAAACCTCCTCTTCTGATATCGACCAGAGTGATGGTCAGTTCGATGGCGTGGTCCAGACGGTCAGCGGACCAGGCGTTCACCTTGGAAAGAAAAAAATTAAATGCGATGAAATGAATTGCATCGGTGAGTCGTAACCGCTCATGGCTGAATCTTGTGCTTTGAAATGCTAATGAATTTAGAATACGCTGCTTTCTGGCTGCGTAAAACGAATGCGATGACGGTTGCGAATTGATTTATCTCTCCAGCTGTCAAAACCTATTCCGTAGCACTGCTAATTCAACGTCAAAAATCATTTTGCAGCACTGCTACTTTTAATGCCAAAACATGTTTTGCAGCACTGCCCACTTGAAGCAATTATTGATCGACGCAAACACATTTTGATCTTTAATGGTTAAAACCAGTGGTTTTCAACCTGGGGGCGCTACCCCGTTGGGGTCGTTTGCCATTTTTCTGGGACCGCGAGAGCTTCCGATAAAATAATAATAATTACTCCTAGATTTTGTCAGGCTCGCAACCAGCTTGGGACACCAGGTGGGGCGAAGAGTTTTCTGAGAGGGGTCCAAATTCTTTAAACTAAGTCCAACACATTTTTCCGGGGAGGGCGAAAAATGTTGCAGGGGGGGCTTCGCCTTCCTGAGCCCTCCCTGGTTACGGGCCTGGATTTTATATTTCGTATATGGAACCACTTTTTGTCGTAGCCAAAATAATAGGATCACCTGTCAAAAACGATAGCCCCCTTTTTCATTCAAAATTGTTTTAGGTGTGATTATGACCATGACAGTACTGTGGCGTTTGGCAACACACGAATAACTTTGTGATGTAAGAATGTGCTGTGTTTGTAAATTAAATATCTGATTGTGATGGCTAACTTGGGAGTTGTTCTAGTTTTCAATGAGTTGTGCTGTGGAGTGATTTGTATGCGACACCGGTCTCTCACTGATGTTGTCATATGCATGAATTTATGAAGTGAGTCTTGTTCAACATAGTGATATCGTACGTTATTTTTTAGTCATTCTGAGCTTCTATTGTGCAAACAAAACTGCACTTCATATGCCTGGCTGGACATTTTCGGAGGGGGTCGTTAGCTTAAACCAGTGGTACTCAAACGTTTTGGCTCGTGGGCCATATTTGTCTTTCAGAAACCCTTCGCGGGCCACAAGAATTAATCTCAATAAAAATTCTCTTAAATGATTAAAGTGTTAAGTTTCCTTTCCAATGAAAATGGCTTCGCAGGCCACTCCAGAGGGCCTTGCGGGCAACATGTGACCCGCGGGCCACGGTTTGAGCACCACTGGCTTAAATTAAGGGTTGAAAAATATGTCGCTGCATGAAAAAGATTGAAAACCACTGGTTAAAATGAACTACACGTTATACGATAGAAGTCGCCTGTGTCAACACCTATATAGGGGGATTCAGAAAAAGTGTCGATATAAGCGGACTGTCAATGCAGGCGAATAACCATTAAACCATTCAAAATTCACGCGCTTCTTCAATGTGGAGGCGCGTCATGTTGCGGTAATTTTGCCACTTAATGTCACTCACCGTCAAAAAAGTAACATGCAAGCGAAAAAAGCAGTACAAGTATTTACTTGTTGAAGTTTGCTGAGCAACGTCCTTCCAAAACCAAAATTGTTACGTCACAGTGACGAGTAACATCTTCGCAAAGGTTATATTCTGGAAGTGTGACCGCTGTGTAGAGCCGCATGTGGTATTATGAACGAACAAAACACCTTGGGGTCATGAAAGTGGTCCCGGTAGATGCAAATTGACGCTATTGGTGAAGCCGACACACACAAACTCAAATACACACGAAACACAGGATTTCTACCGGGAAGGAAAACATTGTGACGTAACAGCCGAAGTACCGATGCGGGTGACAGCGGCATGGGAGAGTTTAACTGCGCTCTGATCCCGAAGCATCAGCATTTTATTCAACACCAATTAAAATTTAAGCTAGTTTAGCTATCTATTAAACGTTGGTCAACGACCACAAGTGAGAGCAAGCACAAGTATACCTTCCCATCAGCCTTCACTGTGAGAGCATGCAGTCTAAAGGCGGATGGTACAAGGCCGTACGAAGTGTAATGCGCGTCGGGATTAGCATCTTGTTCTGCCAGTTGATGAGGAGTGGAAGCTGCGTGAGACCACATTGTGACGTCACCCTGGCTTTCGACAATCAGGGTTCCAGTGTTTTTGAGGATTCCGTGGAGTTCCATCCATATCTCCCGGGCAGTGATGTGAGCAGGTAGAGTCATGTTGCCGTCTCTGCAAAAGATCTCACCGGTCGACAATCTGCTTTGCACTACGGGCTGGTTTAAGTTAAGCATTATTTCCATGGACCAGCCTGCAAAGTATGGCAGATCAATGCACCAAAATAAAACAACGAATGTCAGTTGCACGTCAATTTAATGCAAGTCTCCACAACGCTGAATCAGCGGAAGCCTTGAGTTTGTTTCTCCGCATTTAGATGGTCCAATCTTGGGGCGATGGTAGAGACAGTGCCACCCGCTGTGTGTTTTTTATTTTTACAGTCTGCTCCGTGATATTATCTTGGTTGCTGTCGCTACAGAAAATGCCGCTTCACAACAACATTTTGTTTGGTTTCGGACAAAAATTCATTCTTTCTGTGCTGACCGGTAACAAATGCCTTGCGGACCAGTCCCAGGACCGGTGGC
>JGI24159J19872_10012764_pt1 | contig 10944 bp, 3 predicted proteins | sample Ectturendosymbi4_FD_19872 | JGI IMG/M metagenome (IMG submission 19872)
CATAGCGACAGTTGTCGTCACTAATGAGTAACGATTGCGTTTGTAATCATATTCATAACGCCATAAATGTTGCTTAACATAACACAATTCATTTTTCGTGCAAGCTTTTTTAAATTGATCTGTGCTAAACTTGGCATCGATTGGACTTCTGCACCNTAAGTTCCAGTCAAACTTTTCGTGCTGTGAAAACTCCCAGATGTGTAACGGGAGTTTATTNGTACACAACACCTGCNCGTGGTGGCTTCAAGCATTGCGAAACTTCCCGATGATTTTCGGTTGCGACGGCTGACGCATGATCCGTGGTTAATCTTGTGTGTTTGTTTATGAAACCGCACTTGCCAGCGTTGTTGTAAGATAACTGTCTTGACTTGGTTCATTGTGCTTTCTTGCGCAAGTTGTCTGGTTGTGTGAGGAATATAACAGCGTTTTGTCAACTCCTATTGAGGCCGATACCGATATATCAGTCGATCTCCAGAAACTAGGATACAATCTGAGTCTTTTGATACTTTGGGTAACCTGCTGGGGTTTCAGGTTCAAAAGTTATGATCTAAAGTAAGAAAAATATTTGACTAATTACATAATTAATTAATTTGTTTATTTTAGATCATAACTCTTGAACCAGAAACATTAGAAAGTCGATCAAAGACTCGGATTCGAGCCTAGTTTCCAATAAAAACTTCAACAAAACACTTTGGCATAGTGGTTGGGCCCTAGGCCAGGTAACATGAGCCAAAATGGCCCAAAAACTACTTCACTTATGATGTCACTCACAAAAATCCGCAACCCCCAACCAAAACATATTTTTTTCGAGTGCAGACTAGAAGACTATTCGATCCGTTTGAGCACTTGAACAGCTCTCTAGCGCAATCGGCAGAGGAGCTATGGCATTGGTAAAGCAACCGACAACTACTGGTTAAAGACCGATTTCAAAGTACGAATATATCGACCCCGGCTCTTAAAGTGTTAACCATATTTTGTTATAAGGTTTTACCTGTCAGACGAATGTATTATTAAAAATGGAATATTACTGAAGTTCAGCAAAGTGACATTACTTGTTTGAAGACCAGGTACAACAATGCCACCAAGTAGATAATTGGAAACAGTAGTGTCCTGCATTCTATTGTAATTTTTTTGTGTTGATTCACATAAACATAGGGCTGATTGGGCAGCTCTTGCCTTAGAAGAAATGGTGTTTTAAATATGGTAAATAAACTTGTTTAGCAAGTAACATCATTATTTGTGTAACTTGAAAAGTGGTATGTAGTTGATAATTTCTAAAATTTAATCTTATCAAAGGGTTAGTATTTTTCCAACTTCCAGCATGATTTTTATTCTTTTGGTTACTTTGACTTTATCGTCATCCTGTCTATATACCTGCTTCACTTTAGCACATATCTGCTTTTTCAAGCTACTCATCTAGATTATTCAAAATCACAGACCAGTATGGGGATCTTGTTGTGGTTACATCAAAACTGCTATGATAACATTTAATGCATCCTGGTCATGCATTCAGATCTCTCCTGCGCACACACAAGTGTCTTTTTGCATTGGAGTGGAGTTCTTTTGAATATTTTGCAAATTTACCCCCACGTTTTCCCATAGTCTTGGGTTTTGTCAAATGGCAGAAGCCTGCAATGCCAGTTTTAATGCACTTCTGTGTTGGTTTGTCTGGCCAGAGGAGATTATCTGCTATTTGTTACAAGTTTCTACCTTCTTGATGATGCAGCTCATTTTTTAATGTGCAGTTATTTTTATGGTTTTGTCGACCTCATTTTGAGGTGGTTTGAACAGGAATGTTAGTTATTCCTGGAATTACAAAATGTATGCTTCAGTGTTATTTACACTTGCTTCTTCCACCACATTTACTTCATAATTTGCGGAAATGCTCAGCAGAAAATTTCATCTCATGCTAATTAAAAGGTTCTCCATATCAGTTTGCCTTGCTATCATCCTATCATTGATGTATGCTTCATTATTCTCTGTATTAGCGTAGGCAAATTTTCTGCCTCATGCTTGTACCAATTTTCAATGTTTGTTGGAGTTTCTTCATGCTAATCAGAGCAACTGATCAATATTATATTATTTGGTACAATTCTTAACTGGTTTGGTTCTAATTTTGTTGGGCAAGTTGTATTCATCTGTTTTTATACCTGGGCATAATATGTTAAGCTGCGCTTGATGATAAGTCTGCAGTTAAGGAGTTTGAAGTATTGGAATAGAACGTCCTTGAACTCACATTCCCGGGTCCACTTCGGCCCTAACCCTAATGGATGGCACCTGAAGGGGCTCCAGCTATGCATGGCAATCATTCTATGTATGGGGAACTGATAGGCAAGTGCACAATGTTTCTTCATTCTGTCATCCCTTACAACTGAACTGGGTCCCAACGTAATGACCATTTCTTGACTTGAAACTCTCTGTGGGATGCAAGTGCAGTCTACTGGTGACTGGGCTACTCAGTGACTATAATCCTTATAGAGGCTTGCTTGGAATTTTCTAAGTGATCTTCGTCACTAGCAGAGGTTCTGGTTCACACACACATGTGTCTTTTGACTAATGCCAGCTATTATTTTTAAAGGTGATGTTCCTGTGTGCTTGTAACAAAATTTTTGAGGATTTTTGTGCTTATTGAATGATTCAAATTTTGTTTATTTTTGTGGGTGATTAGATTTGTAGTATACTAATAATTTTTAATAGTTTTACTGTAATTTAATTTAACTTGCTTGTTGCTGCTGAGCTTGTCCTAAAAATATTATGGCAATAGCTGAAATAAGGGCTTCTGGTTTGATGGCTAGAAGTTGCTGTTAAATGTTGGTTTTCAGCTGTGCTATTGCATAAGCTGTCATTATGCTGAATGTGTGCTTACACATGTATGGGCCACACATTTGAAATTATGCTTTCATTTGGAAAATATTGCATGCAGAGGTGGAGGAACACATCGCTCCGGTCAAGGTGCTTTCGGCAACATGTGCCGTGGTGGTCGTATGTATGCGCCCACTAAGACATGGAGGCGATGGCATCGACGATGCAACATCAAGCAAAGAAGATTTGCTGTATGCTCGGCTTTGGCTGCCTCAGCTCTTCCTGCACTGGTTATGTCAAAAGGTTTTTAATGCTGCTTTTTTATTATCTGTGTGCAAGTTGATACTTTTTCAATGGAAATAACTATCACTAACCTTACCATGATACATTGCTAGGTCATAAAATCGATCAAGTTCCTGAGGTACCTCTGGTAGTTGAAGACAAAGTACAACAGTATAAAAAGACCAAAGAAGCTGTCCTTTTGCTGAAAAAGTTGAAAGCCTGGGAAGATATAAAGAAGGTGAAAATCGATTTTTGTTGTGAAGCAGTTTTATTAGTCTTATTTATTGCGCTTGTTTTTTTAATTTCTTTCTCATATAAAATTTATTAACTTTCCCTAGCAGCAGTGACAGGTGGTACACGTGCATCTCTCAGTCAAAAGATTGGATGATGGGTGCTTGGCCACTGATTATATCGTTGTAGCACTTCAGGGCAAGACAGTTCAGCTTAACCACTCAGGAAAAAGACACAGTTCAGGCTTCAGTCTGTTAACACTCAGCCGTTATCAAAATAACACAGGATGGTTATAGTTCAGTGGCACAGTATTTGTCACTTAAAGAAAAAGTTGTTATTGAACCACGTTTACTGTGTAAATTGTCGTAATGCACTATGGACAAGAACATTATACTCACCTTCCTGGCAAGAAGCACAGTCCAAGTTTCGACCTGTCGCCAATTGGCTTCACTTAACCCTGGAATGCTATCGCGGGTCTGCCAGACCCAGGTCAAATGAGGTCATGCACGTTAAACTACGGAAGCAGAAGTTGCGCGCTTTGAACTCTTCAGTAGCTTCATGTTTTTGTGTGACTAGTAATAGGTGCGATTGCAGTCATCCACGCTCTTCTAGATTTTGCAAGGGAGCGAGTTCGTCACGAGTTCGGGTCTGGCAGATCCGATGGTAGTATCAGTGTGAGGTGGTGGGGTGCGCATAACCCCACTACATGGTTTATGGGGTGAGAGCATGTTAAAAGCTGAAACTCACTCAGGGCATGCTTCTATGGTCGTGTTAACAGTATACAAAAGGAGAAGTTGTTTATGCCCATAGTTTTTTTCATGAGCAATTTAATTTTAGGCATGCCTGACACCTTCGCTATATTTGGTCTACTTACTTTTCATCAAAAATCGTATCATATTAAAGTAACTTTGTAAATGCTCAAATTGCTCAGTGAGACTTTTCAGTGTTGTTTTTGTGATAAACTGCAGTTGAAGGAAAAGGTATTTTTTTATTTTTGAAAACCGGGTCTGCCACACCCGACGATAGTATCAACGTGACAAAACAAACGGTAGTATTCCAGGGTTGAATATTAAAAAAATGAAATTAATCATACAGCCAAAAGGTAGACCAGTGGTTCCCAAACTTGTTTGAGCCGTTACCCAAATCAAGCTAGCGATTATAATGTCTTATATTTCGCAGTGATCTCTCATAATATAGAACAACATTGTGGTTTTGGTTCTGCATTACCCCCCTGAGGGGTAATTTACCCCCAGTTTGGGAACCACTGATGTAGACCCTGGGTTGGCATGGGGAGTAGTCGATGAAATGCTAAGAAACGGTCCTAACCAGGGGGAGCCAGGAAATAATCTGGTGGACTGTAGTGGATATATGAATGAGATTACAACGGAAACTTGTTTGTTGTCAGTTTGTCGAATTGAAGTAATCATGTCACTTGCATAAGCGTGACTTGTAGGGCAAGTTCATTGAAAGTGAAGATGGTGATAAATTTAGAGACGATTGTGGTGAATCGACCCAAGCAAATTTTTGAAGAGTTCGCAGCATAATGAAATTGCTGAAAAGTTATTGGTTGACTGTGCTTGTGCCAATATGTAGTTGTGAATGACTTTTCCTGAAAAGTAAATCTTATTGTCTGCTCCTTTTGGTGAAATATTCGATGCTTGTAGAGTTGTGGTAAATTTGCGAGTGCTCGCAAAAATATTGGTTTTAAATTTCTAGTAGGGAGCTAGAATAGCTTTCTTGGACGGTGCCTTCAAACTCAGCACACGACATTCTTGACCGTAGGTTGCACCAACTATTTCCACCTGTTCAGAGCAAAGAGCAAACACCTGCAACAGCCCATTATTTGCTCTACCTGTATAGCTGTCTGCTTGGTTTTCAATGCTTGCTGCCCGGTGCTGCAAAAACAAAACAGACAATGTTTTAACACTAAATGTTGTTTAGGTAATGAAGTCGAGACGAATTCGTGCTGGAAAAGGAAAGATGCGAAACCGTCGTCACACTCAAAAGCGTGGCCCCTGCGTCATCTATGACAAAGACGAGGGTATCTCCCGTGCTTTCCGGAATATCCCAGGTAGGCTAGCTCTACATTTTGTAGTCCCTGTGATCTGCCCTGCTATTTTGCTGTAAATAGTAGGTTTCATACGCAGGGAATAAAGATATCTGTTGTGAAGTTACTTGGTGCAGACATTTGTCATTGTGGTTTGCACATGAACTGGACAGTGACAGGTTTGCTGCATGTTGTGTTTAATGTCTCATGCTTTTCATGGGTTTGACTCAAGCACAAGCACTTTCGTCCATAGCGTGCTTTTTTGCCACTTGCAATTATAATAATAATATATTAAGCATTCAACATTTTCGAATGTAGTAGCGTGTTTTAGTGGTTAAATTTGTAGACAATGGATTTATTTACATGCCAATTTTAAGCGGTAAACAAAAGGAGAAATAGCAGGCCTAGTAACAAGTACGAAATATTTTCATGACGAACTTATCCTTAGTCTAACACAAACTAACGAACAATAAGCGGATGTGCACACAATCACACATGGCTGGAGGGGTAGTATTGGCTAGTGGAAGTATGACGGTTTAACTACGTTGGATATTATGCTGTTCATGCGACCACAGTGTCGGTGTTAAAAGTTTTTTGGTCGAATGTTTGGTAGTAGAGCTTTAACAATGAGTCAATATAGCATTTGTAGTACTGAAGGTAGGTTCTGCTTTTCACAAACGTTGCACAAAGCTTCAGACTTTTCGTTTCCATCTAGGAAATTTATATAAAACGAGGAACTATACACTTACCGCCGTTACTGGGAACACTCGCGATTTCAATTTGTTCAGCACCTGTTCTGGCCAATTTGCGCTGTCGTAGCCTTGCAAGCCGACATTTGTCCGTATCTGTTGTGAAACAACACATGTTAAGTCTATTTCGAAACTATATTGATTGCTCTTGCGTAACGCGCAACTCCCTAGAAACACAAGTTCTAGTGTGATGAAGTTCAAGAAACTTAGGCAGGTTGGACTTGGTGTTTGACAGCAGCTGGACAGTACGTAAAATGAGCTGAATGTTTGTGGAACAATGTGCCTCTCTGCCTCGTGAAACCGAATGCTTTGCCTTAATCAATATAGCATTTGGTTTTGCCATCAACGCTTGGTGTAGTAACATAACATGTAATTGCAACTGTAGGTGATAAGCAACTAGCTACAGTTCATGATTCCGCTCTTTAGAATTGGTTTTAAGCTTCTGGCTGGGATGCTTTTCTTCAGAATTATCTGGAAAAAATAACTGCTGTGAATGTAGCGGTTTAAAAACTAACAGTCAGCAGCTTTTCAAAAGTTGACTATAAAAGTCTGCTTACTGTCCTGTGTATGTAGGTATTACGCTGATTAGTGTGGATCGTCTCAACTTGCTCAAGATCGCTCCGGGCGGTCATGTCGGAAGATTCCTCATATGGACTGAGAGCGCCCTGAGGTAAGACGTGAAATGTAAATGCGGGGTGCCTGTTATAGCCCTAAAAATTTATTGCAAGATAATCAGAAAATAGAATCTAATCGATTTATCCAGACCCTTCGCTGGTGCGCTGTTCCTTTTCACTATGCCATGCGCGAATCAACAAACGCACGCCGCACTCAGGTGTTTTTTTCTCATGCGGGCGTGTGTTTAAATTCTTGTGTGCAACGAACCCCTGTAATATGAACCTTNAGTCAGAGACGAAAACAAAAAATGAAATACAACCCAACGATAGTGTTGGCTTGACTGGACAATCGGTGCAAGTATTGTCATACGTTTGTCATGCAGGCGTCTTGACAGTCTGTACGGAACGTGGCGCAAACCGTCGCAGGAGAAGAGAGACTTTAACTTACCCATGCCGAAGATGACCAACACTGACCTTACTAAAATTCTCCAGTCGACTGAAGTGAAATCTGCTCTTCGCGCTCCGAAGTAAGTTTGCATCCATGAGTGAGCCGTTAAACCGCGTCAATGCTTGAGAACCAGCAATTGCAGTCCTCAAGACCACTTTCCACATGCTACCGTGCATGAGTGCTAGGTTTTATAGGAGCTATGATAATTTCCTTATCATTCATCGTTTAACGATACTAGTCATCGTGAGCCAACCGGTTGTGAGTAAGTTTCCACGAATATAGTAACTTGTTTTGCGCATTTGATCAGAGATGTACAGTTCGTGACGAACAATTTATGTTGCGAAGATAGTTCGGTTTCTGTTCATCCTGAAGTATTTATTGGCATATTATAGGAAGAAGTGTGTTTCGGATGAACTTTGAGAAGGACGTTAAAAGCAGTAAACTTCGTGAGCGAAAATTGCCACAAGAGACAATTTTAAACTTATTTTACGTATCGCTGTATATATTACATTAAATGAGATTGTAGGAGTTTATTTGTAAACACGACATCAAAGAACCCGGTCACGGACCGATGCCCAGCTAAAAATATTTTGTATTGAAAAGATTTCAACACCTTACGTCCATGATGGCAATATTTTATATAACTTCAAGTGCTGTGTAATATGTTGTCTGTAGCGGACTAAAAACATTTCTGGCATTATAGTAACAGGCTTGTTGTGGTTGAGCTTGCTACAAGACGTATCATCAGTGGGGCGGAGTGTTCTCCCCATTTTTAATTAGTGCCCCCTAGTTTAGTTTTAATGAGGTTGTGGAATGTAACCTTTAACGTTTGATGTTTCTCTCTTATATCATACACATCGCGACAAACCTAAATGTAACATGCCGCAGTTTGGGAAATCTAAAGCAATTGTTACGGTACGGAAGTCATTGAAACGGTCTGGCGGAATATCAAATAAAATGAAACTTAATGATGTATCGGAACCTTCCGATGTCTTCCCCAACAAAGCAGTACTGCGCTGCTCTGTTTAAGCTTAAATTGTACACGGTAACGACCGAACGCGGACAAAATGGCAGAAAGCTTTGATCAAAATTGTTTTTAAGGAACTGATTACTGTGATAGATATTTTCCTACCACTTGCCGTACAGTGTTGTACGTAATGCACCAAATTTTGTTGACTGAATCCTGACTTCGTGGTCATTTCAGTATGAATAATAAAGGCTTTTTATTCGTATCTTGAGGATTGCTGATCCGTGCCAAACGTTTCGTTGAGTGCAAGAATACAACTCCGCTGTTTTGCTTTTGCAGGAAGGGCGACACTCGCCGAACAGTGAAGAAGAACCCACTGAAGAACATCAGAGCCATGCTGAAGCTGAATCCAGCCGCCGCTGCTGTCAAGAGGGCTGCAATGTTGCAGCAGCAACGTCGCACTGCTGAGAATGTAAAGAAGCGGGAAGCGAAAGCTCGCGCCTAACTTCATTAATAAATGACGAATCTATACAGCGTTGCATTGTCATCTATGAACCCGTGGTGCAGCCCAACCCTTGCCGGATACCTTTAACACTAGACACTGCAAATTTATCGATTATTTCGTCAAATTGATTAAGTTCAAATGTGTCACATGCAGGGGTGGATATGAGAATTTCGGGGCCCGAGGCAAGCTCTCACAAAGGGTCACCGAAACAAGTGGTTGCGAGACCCCTTCTGGTGCAGTTGCACGTAATTTTTGCTCTAGTTTGAAAAACGTTTGACTTGCTTACAAGCTTATTAAACGTGGCTCTAGACTGGTTCATCAGCTTTTAAACAAGACAATGCAAAAACTAAGTACGAAACAAAAAGGGAGAGGGCCGGCATCTCTGCAAAAGGGGAGACCCGAGGCGACTGCCTCATTTGCCTCCCCACATATCCCCCCTTGGTCAAATGTATTATCTTAGGAAGTATGTAAGGCCAGTGACGCTTCGTGAGAAGTTCTAGGTTAGCAATTTTGTAGCCTGAATTTCGACAACCATGTCTATCGAGATGCTCAGTTTATAGGTCGAATTCTTATGAAACAATGCAAAAGTAACTGAAAAGTTCACACTTGTAAATGCTCAACGCTATTGGAATGTTGCAAAAGTCGTCAGCATTTAGTTAAATATACCACAAATAAAAATTGCCTTCAGAACATAAAATCCATTTCAACAAAGTTTGTCAAGTCATCGAAGCTCAAACATTTTTATAAACATGAGATTATGTTGTAACCATAGGTGGCGGAACATTTTTCAAAGTGGTGATCACAAGTGCACGTCAAAAACCTAGAACATTTTTGTGGTTTTAATTGGCAACTGACGTCACAAGCGTTGAGATACGACGTCATTACCTATACACCATATGAAGGTCTAAATTCCAATGCAGAAAACATATTATCAGTGAAACACCTGAAATTCAAATAGGCTGTTACAGGGGCGACCCAGGTCAACAGCGTCACTCGCGCCGATGATAGTTTTTTTAAGGCGTTTTAGGGACCCGATTCGGGTTAAGGCACACTATCAAGTTGTTGCTCGCACTCTTCGCCATTGGGGCAAAAGACAAAAATATAAACGTGCCTACCAGTAAGTTTAAGCCATGTTACGAGCCAACGAAATTCTCAAACGCTCACAAAATCAACCCAACTTTCTCAGTGTGTCCTTTCTACCAGAAACAATTTTCAGCAAATTTGTTCAAATCAAGTCTGTCTACTCGTTTTTGTGAACATGCAATATCATCAAATCTTAATTGTCGTTAAGTGAAGGCTGTATAAGCAGGGTTTCTAAGAGAAATTTTACCAGGGAGTACCAAAACCGATACTGACCCTCTGCAGTGGCGACTCTAGAACTTAAAGGGTGGGGGGGCCACTGCGGGATCATGGAAAAAGTAAGGGGGTCAACATGCATTTTTATCTTGCATGATGATTTTTCTTTGTTCTGACGGTTAAGTTGTTATGATTTACTTTATCAAACCCAACATAAACCCATGAATATCGTTAAATAGGAACTAGCGCTATTATTCACTAGAGACACCTAAACGCCACTGTAGATGCAATCCGACGCGTGTACTGCTCTGTCAAATATTCTGCGCTAACCATGCAACTTCCACAGCACTATACATGTAAAACAAAACATCATTTCCCGTACATAGTTGTGCCTGCCCCACATGAACGAAAACAGCTCAAAGAAAGTTAATACAATTCACATGAAAGAATTCCATCTTCATACAGAGACAAGTAGGCTGTTGATAGCCAACTAATTTCGTCAAAATATTCTTACTACAAAACACAAAAATAAGCAAATCTGCCAATGTATTGGTGACTACTGACTAATACGTTTTTGTGGTAGCTTATGGGCATTTTGTGATTGTGGTGTAACCACAACAATGTTATTCAACTACTATTACGAGTGTATCCCATCTGCAACATGGATAGGGTGAGGATTATTTAATGCAGTTATCAGCAACGAGGTTTCGGCACCAGTGGCACCTAAAGCAGCGCCGCAGAATGGTGTGCATCGGCGTTTAGGGCGTGTACCTGATAGTAAGATGTAACAGCAGGCGTAAAACTTATTTTGCAGAATATCCCCAACAAAGTCATTCAATTTATTATTCACACTGGATTTCCTCTGATCCTCAAAAGTTGACTTTTCAACCCTGCGTTGAACACACTAACTCTACACCTAAACAGATTCAGACAATTCTCACACAGATCCTTGCAGAGTCTACGTTAGAATTTATATCATCATCACCTCAATGTAACTTAATCC
>JGI24159J19872_10012766_pt1 | contig 10944 bp, 6 predicted proteins | sample Ectturendosymbi4_FD_19872 | JGI IMG/M metagenome (IMG submission 19872)
AAATTTTTAATAGGAAATCGATTTCACGTAAAATTACGCATCCTCAGTCCTTATTCAAATAGATTTGAATTTTTAGCTCAGTAAGCCATTTGGGTTGGACATAGTTGGTGTAGGTCAACCATTATGGGATACGAACAATATGAAAACAGTTTCCTTTATATTGTGAGCATTTCTGAAGATGTAGATCGTTAACATTATTAAAGACAAACCTGCTATTTTATTAATATATGTGTAACCTGCCACGAAAGTTAATCAAAAAGCTTGCTCCGTTAATGCCGATTGGTGAATGCTCTACATCCAAAATATGTCACTTCTTTTTAGCTTAGAGGCTTCTCAGATGTTTGGCGGAAGCACATATACTGTAGTATCTTTCAAAAAGAACTGATTTTAAACCCATTGCAACAGAACACGTTTGCGAACGACATTTCATGCCATGGCGTAAGGGAAGGGGTTTTGCAATAGAGAGGGAAGGAAACCGTTGCTTTGAAAATGTTATTTCTTCGATTTGTTACGGCGGCTGCGATTCCCTTCAACCCTTTCTTGGAAGATTATGTTCGTTGTCAGAAATAAATCATTTTACCATCTGAATAGCAAAAAAAGTAATCGAAATTACCGGGAATACCAACAAACAGCAGCAACTCGTTTCTTTTACAGATCATCTGCGTCCTTTGTTGTTACACATTTCATTCCACGACTATCTCTACTTTGTCTATCCTGATTGTTTATTTCTTTTACCTTCATGGACATTTTTGGCCCTGAAACACTCCTTTAATTCGATTTTGACAAATTTCGCAGAACTACTCGTTTCCTGTATACACAAGGTTGATACTGTAAATGTTTGGTCAAAATTTTATTAAAAGCGTTGTTTATAAATTAGAGTGTTTTGACTGCTTTTATATGTGAAATACGAAAATATCAAAGTCCTTACAAGCTCGAAGTCCTACGTATTGAAACTAGCGTCGTTGATAAAGTGCATTTAGAAGTGCGACACTACCAGCTAAGGTATAAAACCGTCGTTTTCGGTCTTACGCATTTGTATTACCCCAGATAAGGCTTTAAGGAGATGCAACTACGAAATGGGTGGTCGCGAGTGATAGCACTTGATTTGTGTAGATATTCCACAACACAAATCAAATTTCGTGACTGCAAAAACTCCGGAACTTTAATGAAAATATTCATAAACGGCAAACCGGGGTGGCGCGAAAAACCTGTGCGTAGTTGGTGGTCGTTCGGTGAAGTCTGTCTTCTTCACGGTGCTTTCATGCTTTGTGCAAATATTAACAAAAATTTTTGGATGCAGTGAGTATGACTTGGAATTTCGGCTTGTTGCAACGTCTTTCCAGTTCATTAAACTATACCAAATGTGGAATATATTGTTGAATGTACCTTGCCACTATCTTACTGCGGATGAACCTCATTATCAGCGTTTAGAACAACTTCTACGACACGATTTCCACTGAAATCCGACCTATTTGATCTTAGTTTGTTTATGGAGATAGATTACTTCAGAACCCATTGGTAGGGATAAGGGGCTCCGTTGGCGATGTATGGCAGCAGCGTGTTCGTTGATAATGCGGAAACTCGCTGAACGACTCATCGATCGCAGCAGTAAAATGTTAGTAACTCGGTGCCTGAGACTTTCTTTTCTGTGAGTGTTAAACACGAGCAAATGAACAGTGATGACAACTTGTAGAAATAATCGAACGATGTCAAACATCGATGACTTCATTTAAGTTAAAATAGAGACGCATCCTCCAGTGCCTCGAGTTAGCTGAATTTCGTTCATCGTTGTTGTTAGTTGCCTCGATTCTAGCTTTTTTCAGATGAATCAACGTGACTAAATTCTCAACGTTTGAATATTTTTGCTGATCTATCATCAACATTAACATGGTGNAAAATCGTGTTTGATTAAAAAACGTTATGATAAAGCGTTTCAATATTAAGTATTACTGGGAGTCACGACTCGNGACATTTTGAACTTGTTTCGTACTCGTCACAAGTTTGTGCTTTGACACAACATCTTCACTTAGGTTGGAAAGCGTGGGACTGGCATCAGACTTGAAGATCTTGACCCGATTTACATCAGTGACTTAGGCCCATCATTAAAAATCAGCGAAAACAATAAAAAACTTGAAGAGAGATTCTTTAATGCAGGGGTACACAACCTTTCGCTATTGCCAGCTTATTTTCATGCATTACGGCCGCTAGTGAGCAGTAGCGTAGCCATCCCAAAATTTTGGGAGGCGAATGTTCATTTTCGGGGCCCTGGGCTATTTTAAATTAGGGGCCCTTCTGGAAGGTATGTCATACAAATTAGCACTACACGTGCTCGTTACATTCACTGAACAAGTTGTTCCAATTCATAAACATATAACTTTATTCTCAATTCCCTCGATATCAGGAACAAAAACAGTTACAATGACACTAACGAAAAGGCAGCGGTGAAGTTATATGACCACACCCCCATTACATATAAGTACCTCACTGGCCTCGTTTAATCTGAAAAATGGATTCAGACGTTTTGTTCCACGCATTATAGACTAAGTAACAACAACCAATTCTCAATGCAATGAAAAGAGAATGTTGCATCGTCATTCACTTCATTCCTTCGCGGTCATTCTTCTATGTACTATTCTTCTTTGTATCATTCTTCTATGTACTATAGAGCAGGGTTGGGCAAATAGTGGTCCGCGGGCCACATATGGCCCGCCGCAGCGTTTTCAGTGGCCCGCGGAAACATTCAGGAAAGTCTTCAAAAAAATATCTCTATATCCTCCAACTTGTCACAGCAAACGTTAGTGTTGAGGCTAACTTGAACTGAGACTTGCTTAAAACTATGCGCGACATTCTCAAAGTTGCTTCCGAGCCAAATTATTTGCCCACTCCAGTTATAGAGCAATGGTGGGGAAACTGCGGCTCGCCGATATGTTTTGTGTGGTTCTTCTAGCTTAATAGCAATATTTCATATTGATAGCGATCTGTTGCATCATATTTAATGTTTGTTTCATTTATCAACGTATTTACACGAATTCGTAAGGTTACGGTCAGTTGCCAAGGACTCTACGCGATTTGTTGTCGGTCGTTTAATGTAAAATCTGCATTGTTTATTGAACTGTATTTAACACTACAAACTGATTTTGCGGCTCGCTGTTGTTTTTGGTTTTCTGCCAATGACTCTTCTATTGTACAAATTTGCCCACCCTGCTTTTGAGATCTTTTGTTAGGGCATAGTAAAAAAACGTGCGTTGAACCAAGACAAAAGCACAAGTGTAATTGCTTGCAGAAATGCTAGAAATTGTCCTACTCCCAAAATTTTGGGCCCCCTCGAAATTGGGGGCCCTAGGCTTAAGTCTTTTTAGCCTAATGATAAATCCGCCCCTGGACGGACCAAATAGTTTGATTTTAAGCGAGTAACAATATTTTGTTTGAGACACCGCAAGCCACAGCACAAAATGACAAGATATGGTTTGACTTCTGCCCCCCACAGTTAAGTTCGGCCCAAACTTGGCTTTCCCACAGTTTTTCAAAACGTAGAACCGCCTCTGGTTAGTCCTTAAGAAATGAGTATCGATTTCATCATAAAGCTTTCACAGTAAATCATCTTGTCTGCCCGTTTCGATAATTGTATTCATCGACCGGTCAAAAGTTCGGGTTTTGAGCTATGCACCAGCTTGATAGATGTGGCAGTCTACTAAGCGCACTGCAGAAGATACACTTAACGCATTCCAGACGCATTCGTCGTCCTTTGTTCGTCCACAGTGGAAGCAGATATCATGCATGAACTTAAGTAAGTGTTCGCCAAATTAATCATCCTGAGTTTTCGACAATCACCCTCAGCGAAAGGGACTTTTGAACCAACCAAACGCCACCGGGGTTTTTGTGCTGCGTCGTAGAGTTCCCGCCCTGTTTGCTATGACTACCTGTCGCATACAACAAAGTTGGTCTGTAAGAAACTGTGTTTACAACACAAAGACTGAGGGCTTTGATGAATTTCCTAGCGAAAAGAGCACAACTGGATACAAAGCGAAATGAACAAAAAAAGTATCACTCAAATGTTTCAACAAAACTGCGAATATGTAGCATGCTATTTGTAGGTTCTTCGTTATCATTTTTGTATAACTGTGCAATTCAAGTTGCTACGAGCTTGAGTAAATAATTGACCGAGCTTTGGCATTATATTTCGGCGATGATTTTGCTAGCTACTCATGTCCACATTCTTGCATCTGCCTTCAAGTTGGGTGACCTAGTTGTTCGTCTCGTACAGAAACGCATCATCAGCTCAAGCAAAATTGCATTCAAATTTTGTGTGGCCGACTCGTCGAACCAATTGCATTAGAATAAAAATCCTTAGGGATGTTGATACGTTGTGGAAAATGAAATTTAGTTTTGACTAAGCGGCGATCGGAACTGCCAGATTCGACTGTACAAACCGATTTAGACAGTTTCGACTCTATCTGCTTTGCTTGTTTCGTCACGCTATACTCAACCAACAAGTGCATCGTAGGTATATTGCCCGCTGGTCAACCGCTAACGAACCCAATGGAGCAATATTCTTTGTTGAGTGTAATGAAATTTGTTCATATATCGATGCTGTATTGCAGACGTTTCGAACTTCCACTGCCGCCGAGCTTGCAGGGACTGTCCAGATCTTCCGAACGGTTGCTCCACGTGCGATCACGGGTGGCACAAACATATACACAATGAAAGAGCTTACTGTGTGCTCGAGTGCCCGGATTATTACTACGAAGTGGCTTCTCGAAAAGGCAACAACTGTAACCGTGAGTCTCAGCATCGTCGAATGTGAAATTTTTTGATGTGCTCTTTGCTACTTTTTCTGTACTGCTTGCTGCTTTCGAAGGATATTGCCTTGTGAGCTTGAGTTATTGAAGTTAGTTTTCTCAAACGTCTCATACCAACTTACCTACTGCAACTTCATTCGTTTAGTCAGCAGCAGCTTAAGTTCAGGATGCCTTGAATGTTTAAATCCAAAGAAAATGGCAATCATTTCAGGTGTAACGGTTTTGCTTCTGAGATTTCATCCAATTCAACTAGTCTGTCTTGACAAGTAAACACAAGGTGCCGTTTTGACTCTTCGTTACTTTCTTGAACTTGTCGGAGTTTGTATTGTAGGTTGTGAGACCTGCATTTGTGTGGGCCTAACCAGATCTCTTTTTGTCTGTATATTCATGGAAGAGAAACGGCACCATTCTTAAGTGAAATCAAACGATAAAGCCCACATGTTGGTGGCTATAACAAAAAGTACTGTATTACTGAATCCCGATTCTGTTTGACTGGTTGTCGATGATGATTTGGTGTAATAAAAACTTTCTTCTTTCGGCACAGTACTCTACAGCTTTGCTCAGACAAGCTCCAGAGCCTTCAGAGGTTTCTTGTTCTGTTGACTAATATCATGCACAAACCCCTTCAAAAATAATTTATCATATTATTTCGCGATGGCTTAGTTGCTTCCAATTTATTTCAGTTATGTGTTGACTGTTATTGACGGCTATTTCAGGTTGCCATATTCTAGTACATACTTAATGAAAAACCTTAAAAAGATGACTGATACGCGGCATCAGTTAGCCTGGAAACAATAAATGTATGAACATAAGTGCTTTGACCTTCACGTGCTTTGTTTTGTAGCTACCTGCAAACTAAGAAAGACGTTACCTCTCTTATGAATTCTTCTAAAATATCCAATTCTAAACACCTCAAACATAGGCCACGTGCATTCTGAAGATGCTGTCATGTACTAGCACACTTTCATGCATAGAATTTAAATACATGCAATCTTGAACACTTGTATCGGCACTCGCTACTAGATTTTGGGTTGGTAAGCCCAAACTATCACGAAGATATTTCGATATTTTGTAATGCAAGATCTGCGTAAATAGTACAGTTTAGAAGTGAATCGTGAGATACAACGTCAACCTGAGAAGAAACCCAAAAAAGTGAAATTGTAACTAGCCTCAACCTTTCAAGAATTGTTTAAAATAGGCAGTATGAAGCTTCGACGCTAAGTTTAATCATAGGTAAATAAACCGCAAGATGCAGTAAATCCCTGTCGCTTTGACGTAGCTGAGTCTCACTCGCGCGTCACAGGTAACGAGGTCTNGACAGCATGACCTTTCCTGTAAAAAATGTTTNCACTCATATGGCAGAATGCGTGAAAACAATTTTTGTTTGATCAAGTTTCCACTCTGTTAATTTTTTAGCGCTCCCGCCCCGGACATGATCTATTGGGACAGGCAAACGATTACAGCCGCTTTTTGAGCGACCCATTCTCACGCCATTCGAACTGCTTGTTCAAACTCAATGTGGTTTCTGGACAATCATCTGCAATTACAGTTAATAGCCTGTGATTAGCGGCTCTAATGCAATCTTATTTGCTGTGGACGAAAATCTATGCATTTACACGGCACGTTTTTTCTGATGCATATCGTTTCTTTATCTCACCGCCCATCTTAGCCCGCACCACTTCCGTCATCCCAAGCGACGTCTCTACGAGAGGACTTTTCCGACTGTAAGGACGGCATAGACCTGCGTTTTGAAATACTCGCAGTTTACAACCTGGTTTGATAAAGTTTAGAAAAAAACTTGATTTGTTCGTGAGATTTGCCACAATTACAAAATGTGTTGGGAAAGTTTTCAGACAAAGGCAAGTTCGTCGGCGCATGAAGCGCCATTTAATATATGTAGGTTTCGACAACTTTTAAATCAGAGAAGCTCCGAGTTTGAAAAAGGCGGTTATTTCTCCTTTAAAACTCTTTTGCGCAGTAAACTTTCAATACGCAATTTTATTAATTGTTGAGCGGCTCGGTGTTATTGCTAAAAATCTTAGCTCTTACGATATGCAAAGCGCAAAAGGTTTACCAAACTGACATGCAGAATATAGGCTAATATTCAGCTGCGTGAGCTTTCCTGCGAAAAGATTATTCTCTTTGATCGAACTTGGAAGATTGACTGTTCTTTGGAAAATCAACACGAACGGCTAAACCGCATGCTTTTCATGAATAACATGTGCTAGGCAACTTGTGGCTACTTTTCGTAGTTTTAAACTGAAAATACCAGCCCAGCAAGCTGTAGTGGTTTGCTTATCGTGTTCCAAACACGTTGGGACGATGTTGCTCGCAGCAAATGTGAAGGTTGAGGTGTGTGGTTTTCAGGTCGTGCTGGTGTGCCAGATGAAGGCCGTGTTGTATTTCTCCAATTCCTTGAAGTAACTTTACTCTTTTAGCTACACGACACGGCTCGACTCGAATCGAGTTACTAGTTTTTGTTAAAGTAAACATCTTCTTGCTCAAGTTGTATGTGAGGTTGCGGAGGCGATAAATGGGTTGTGAGTCAACATCAAATTTTGAACGATCTTTTACCCTTCCGAAAGGCCTAAGACAAAACTTTGAAGGTGGCCTAAATAGAGCAAGCCAACGGGAAATTTTAGTTCTGAAACGTGCGACGCGTGAACAACTTCAGTGTCTAGCGACTTCAATTGATTTTTTAGAAGATTTCACAAATCTACAAAATATTTTAAATGTGTTTCTGGACTATTGACTGTTTTATATAACACCAGGACTGTCCACATACAACAAACGCAAGATTTACCAAAATATTTTAAAGATTTTTTGTTGTTTGGGTTTGAAACATTTTTGCTTTGTTTAATTTACTGGACTTGTTACAGAAAACAGTGCCGGGCCAAACACCTAAGCAGAAATTAAAGTATTTTTCAAAAAGTACGTTACTTTTTGGCGGTAAAATTGTACGCATTATTTGTACATTTTTTCAACCTCGAAGCTGTCGCAATTGTCTTTTCAAAATTTCTAGAACCTTGCACCTAAATCGAAAATCTATTTCACACATAAGTGTCAGTTTCTTTTTGTAAAAATAAAAATTTTTAGCTGGATTTAAATTAATAGAGTATTGATCGCTTCTTTTTGGCCGAAATTAGTCTTCCTCGTGCAAACCTAAACCCATGAATTTGAATGAAATCATGTTTGACGTTTCAAACGCAACATGATCTCATTTTGGTTTGTGGCTTTCGCGTTTGTACGTATTTGCAAGTGGTAAAAATTTTGCTCTGTATTATGCCACAAAATAAGTATGTTAATCTACAGCCACTCAAAAGTTTCAATATGTCGGCCGAGACAAGCCAGCTAAAAAACAGATCTAATTGTTAACCTGCATACAAACGCATTTTAAAATTTAAGATATGTTATTTATGAGGGTTTAGCATTCGGTAACTTTTGTTGATGTTCATTTTTATATAGTGTGCAACAAAAAATTTGTGAAAGCAAAGGTTCACTTCTGTAGCTTAAACAATTTGTTTCAGCATGTTGGATTAGCGTATGTCTTGGCCATATGCGTGTTTGACTTGTAGCAAAAACTTAGCGACAGAGGATTGTTTGTTGGCGGCTTTCAGGGAACTCATTGCGATATTACAATGGTGTACATATATGACATGCGTCATTTTCCTGGCGACCAAAATCCATGAATGCAACTGGATTAACGTAGGTGTGGTTTCTGGGTGTGTAAGAAATCACAATAGAATGCAATGATCGGTCGAACTACAGCCAATCAGACCTTGACGTTGAGAAAACCACAAAACCTTGGCTGTCGATAAGAATCTTTCGCGTTTCTGAATGTCGCGATCAGCAGTGGACAGCAAACAAGCACTTGTTTTGCAATATGCCGTGCCTTTCCATCGTCGCGGTGTTTGTTAAAATTTAGTGAAGGGCGTTTCCCAAGTATCAAATTACAACCTGACAACGGTTCTTATGTTGCATTGCTGCACGGCAAAGATTTTAAAGCTTGTACTTTTTCTGATACGCACTTGAGCAGGTCTCAGCAAATTTTTTACGTTCAGGTTGTTCTCAAGCTTTTTGGTGTCACTGTCTTTTTCCTGCACATAGCGTGAGCTCTAATTCCGTACTGTAGTTTTAAGAAAGCAATTAGTCATTGAGCTAAAATGGTAAAAAATAATTTCGTTCGTATTGACGATGTCTAAGGCATCACCCTTCACGTCATTTCAATGAATTCCTCCATCTCAATTATTCCAATTTACGTTTGGAGCCTGGATAGTTCAGTTTACCGTGCCTCTCCCATAACATGTAAGGTATTGAATAATGAGAAATGTTCTTGTTCTGCGACCACACGCTTCGGAAAATATCCTTCCAGTAGCTCACGTATCCTAGCTTGTATACCTGTTTTGTATAGCAAAACGTCAATTCTGCATAAAAAATACCTGATCGTGTGGCGTTTCCTGCTAGGTCGTTTCTGCGGAAGCAACCGGTTTGTTGCACTTTATGTATGCCTAACAAGGCAAAGCGCAAAAGTATACTTTAAATATTTTCAGTTTTTCACGTGTGTGCGTATAGCCAGTGTCCTTGTTCATGGTTCATGTTTAACAGAGTGGAAACTTTCCAAGCGCTAATACTGTGTGTACGTTGAAGTTTGAACTGTTTGTGATAAACCTAAACTTCAGTCAAGCGATCAACAACGCGTGTCAGCAACGTATACAAGGTATTGTCCGTAGATTGCCTTGATTGCGAGGCAAAGCAAATCCATTAAACCTGGTTTGTTGACCAATGTGTTCGTTAATAGCGTTTGAAAAATCCTTTTCGAACATAGATGCAAACATTTACGTTGTTCCTCATTTATCATGCTGGACCCTAGCTTGCATTAAAAGATACACAGGTTTCGTCTAGACCAGGGCTTCTCAACCTGGTGCACATGTCCCCTTACCGGTATATTTGCCTATCCGAAGGGGTACATTCTTGACCCTTGACCCTGACCCTTCGCGACCCGTACTTTGGGAACCACTGAGTTAACATGTCACGTCTTGTTTTCATTAAAGGTGTTCCCCACTTCTGTTTTTGAGCCACACGACTGAAAAGGAGTTACCGAGGTAAAGTTTTGGTGCCCACAAGGTACCTCTGTCGTAATGCGGCTATTCGAGTGAACATAGAGCTAAAAACAAAACATTAACTGTTTAGCGTGGTCAGTATTCTAGGCAATGTCTCTCTGCACGATTAAAATTCAGAGAAAGAAGATCTTAGAACTGTGTCGGTTCCAACCCGCACAATGAGAGTATAAGTTTCAACCATAATATGGAAGAAACTCTCTAAACCGGAGCCTCACACAATACCCAGAAATCCGCTCGCTCTCAAATAATTGTCTAGACCAGGGGTTCTAACCTTTGTCTGACCATGTACCCCTTCAGCATTTCTGGGTATTGTGTTTTCTGGGTATACAGATGAGCATGTACCCATAAAATTTCTTATTACAAAAAGGCTGAATAAGACAACAAAATTCCACGGAATTTTTAATATAACTTTTAAATATTTAGAACGATAAAGGTAGAGTGCGTATTTATGTCTCAAAGTTAATACATTTACCAGTAAGCATATAATGATATTTCAAAATACTATTCACCGATATATGTATAAATATTTGGAAACAAACAATATATATATATTTTTCCCTTCTAACCTCAAAGAAAACAAGACGTGACATACAGGGTGACACAAAAAAAAAGGTCATCAACAAAAATCGAATAACTTCCAAAATTTTATTTAGATTGACACAAAACTTCAGTTGCATTAGGTCAAGCCTGTAGAGCAGACATCTCCAAAGTTTCAAGTCTGTACTACAAAAACTCTTTGTTTCATTGGCGCTCAAAAATGTGCTTCAAATGAGCTCCCCGACGCTGCAGGCTCATTTGGATCCGGCGGGTAAAGTTCAAGATGATCCTCCCGCATTCCTCCTTTGGAATCGCTCTTATTGCTACTGTGATTGCTGCCTTCAGGTCAGGGATAGTCTGGGTTTTGTTCCCATACACCCTGTCCTTCAGGTATCCCCGCATATAAAAATCTGGGGGGTTCAAGTCCGGTGAATGCGGCGACCACTGCGGGTCACACCTGCGGCTGATCAGTCGGTCAGGGAAACGCT
>JGI24159J19872_10012769_pt1 | contig 10942 bp, 7 predicted proteins | sample Ectturendosymbi4_FD_19872 | JGI IMG/M metagenome (IMG submission 19872)
TCACCCGTGGACGTATCGCTTGTCGACGTCACAACATCTGCAATCAACGTATCGCTTGTTGACGTCACCGCATCTGAAATCGTCGTACCATCGTCGAAGACAATCGTTGTTGTTTCCAACGGTTGAGTGAGTCGGTCATGTTCGGTAGTTGTGACATCTAGCGCTTGTTCTTTAGTACTTTCTGTAAAAATACACGATAGAAATGTTTCAACCCAGTCATTTTCCGGTTGAGCTCACCGCATAGATCATCAAATTTGGCAAGAGTAAGCCTTGGTAAAGTTCTACCCAGAAATGTGAACTTGAAGTTTTAATCAGTGTGAATTCGCTTCTGGATGCATTTAACTTCTACGATAGTTACCACAATCCACATTAAGTTTGCGATATCATGTACGAAAACGAAAACATCTTGGTATGTGCGGTGGCAAAAATTCTTCAAAGTTCTAACAATCAAATATTTTGCATGGTTTACTGGTGTGATAGCTTAAAACGTTCCACAAGGGTGATAGGCAGCCGTTTGATCTTAATCACGTAGAATGCAACGCAGGAACGTGGTTAGCAAGTTTTAATTAAAGTAAAGGCTTACAGGGTTGGTTGAAAAGATTTAAGCGTAAGGTTAAGCATTTTGGAATAAACAAACGTAGCATGTTCAAGATGTTAACACCTTACCAAATATGAACACGTTTACGCTTTGTACGATTTATAAGCTAGAATAAATGAAGTAAGTAGCAATAATACAGATGCAAACCTTAAGCAAATACAACCACCCTCTTTAAATATGACAAAACTAAGTAAAGCTTCTCATATTACTGGAAAGTTAGTTTGTTTCACAAGGTTGAAGCAAAAGTTCTTTGTGTGTGTTGCAATTGCATCTGCGCAAATGAATATAATATCTAAAAATAATTTAAAACATATGGTGGAAAATACCATGCAAGTAATGGTTTAAAATGGCAAGTCCGTAAGGAGTATTTTGAATTTTCTAGATCTTTTCAGTCATTTGTGAAGGCAGAAAGCAGGAAACTCACCCGTGGACGTATCGCTTGTCGACGTCGCAACATCTGCAATCAACGTATCGCTTGTTGACGTCACCGCATCTGAAATCGTCGTACCATCGTCGAAGACACTTGTTGTGTCCAACGGTTCAGAGAGTCGATCTTGTTCGGCTGTTGTGACATCTAGCGATTGTTCTGTAGTACTTTCTGTAAAAATACACGATAGGAATGTTTCAACTCGTTTTCCGGTTGAGCTCACCGCACAGATCATCAAATTTGGCAAGATCATCAATCGTTTTATGATATCACAAAACCTGGTCAGTTTTAGCACATTGCAGATATTATGCTTAGTATCACAAATATGTCTTAACCGAAAGGATCATGTTCTTGGCAACGGGCAATGACTTTCGTTGACCTTTGCATGCTCCGTCTGAGCACAGTTCGCACAAGAATGCCACCAAATAAGTCGGTATTTATTTCAAAGTTTGTTCCTAACTTCTGGAAGACTTCATAGCAGAAAAAGTTTGCCTTCAGCATTCCTATATTTTACTAAAACAAACTTCCAGGTATGATCAACAAGGAACCTTATTTTAAAGTTTTCCCAAACACAATCCCAACCGTCTTGTACATCAGCAGGGGGAAATCATGGACTTTTATGCTTAAACCTATGAGAAGAGTTGGATGTACAATACGATTTGGATTGCAGTTGCCTACATGCGCATAACTTTTTCTCTAACATAATAGGGATCAAGTTGTAGCAGTTTGGCTCCCGTCTGAAATTATGCGTATAATGTAGGTCCGGTATGATTTAAAGGTCATCTGTATCAAAAATGACTGTATCAAAAAAGGCCGATGAAATTTCGATGGCAGTTGTACCGTCGCCACTAAAGGTTGTCGGCTCATTCACCTCTTCCGACTCGTTTCCACAATCATTAAACTTCCACAGCTAGAACTTCTGTATTTCGTGTCACAATGACTGAAGCAAAATGCGTTCCACCTTTTGCACAGCCGACAGCATTGCAAGCTGAAGTCCACTCTGTCGTCGCAACTTGCCTGTTGTGGCACTGGCTGCCGTTAGCTAAAACTCGTTCTTTTTCAGAAACATTCTGTCATCGCACATTTTGGCAAAAAATATGTCCTAAACATCTGAACAAACAACAGAATTCGCTGTTACTTCAGGCTGGAAACGTTAGTCGACTTGATTTTTTCAAACAGTTTTGTCGCTCTTTTTTCGACTGCCAATTGAAACTTGACCAGGCATTTCTTATCAAATTATTGATTTTCACCCCGTTGAGAAAATGAAGGCACTATTTAGTAAATGTATGCTTTAGGAAGTTTAAACAAAAACTTTTCTATAAACAGCTTGATTTCTGCAGATGTACCACAAACAATAATTTTCAGAAACTTCATTTGTTATTTTCCCGACTGCATTAAGTTTGTTTAATCTTTTGCGCAGGTGCAAGTCTAGACCACTGTCATACCATTACTTATAAATTCAATTTTCCTGACGCTATGAATTGAATAGCGCATTTTTTCAAAACGAATACAGCTTGCCACTGAGTTAATATCTCCGTTGAGTGCGGCGAAGCGTGAAAATTCCGGTGTCTCACTTTTAGCCCAATTCAGCGTGAAGCACGAAATGCATGGTGCTGTGAATTCAAAGCGGTGGTTGAGCCGTTACAAGGACTGCAACCATGTTAGAAATTCAGAAAAACTTGCGTAACAGTGGTTTAGACACAGAATGGCTGTACCATATGTGATCGGAATCACGTTTGTCTCCTGCTCCAACAAGAATGACTCCAGCTCCAACTTCGAAACTCATTTAAATTTTACACTCCGAAAAACTTAAAAACAAGACTAAGAACCTGTAGGATGATTAATTATTTTTGCCTTAACAAGTTTTCCTACACTCTGTTTACATAAGCAAGCAACCATATTTGCAAAGAAAAGCAAATCCTAAAACTGGGCAAATACATTTATTCAATAAGTTAAAAACTTTCACCAGCCAAATATAATAAAATTGAACATAAATACTCCACAAAGCGTGTGCGCTTATGAAGTTAGCTTCACTTAGGCCTGGACGAGACCAATAATGACAAAATTACTGAAAGTTCAGGAAAAATTAAAATCCATCCTAACCCTATAGTTGTGCAAATCACGATTAAAAGCGCTTGATTCCAAATTAAACTATTTATGGAGACGCAGATGCTTACATGTTAATTATTCCTACAAAAATTAAATAAATAGGTAAAACTGGCCGAACAACAAACAAAACCTGTTCATGTTTTGTAGCTCAGGCTGGTATAGTTGACTATTNGCTTTGACTCTGTATTNAGTTAACTTGGTGGTCCTAGATTGGAAGTAATAGTATTACATTAAGAAATTAGCAAAATAGACACTGCTCAAAATTTCNCATCGACTTTTATGTCTTATTTATTCCATACCATGTCCATCTCGTTCTGCTACCTCTGTGACTTGTCTAAATGCCTACTGAAAAAGTGTTCATTTGGCACAATAGTTGAGAACTCGCAATGAATCATAACACAACCCGCCACTAATATTTTCTAGTCTTCCAATTTTTTTTCTTTTGTAACTTGCCACGCAACGGTATACATAGTATAGAACAGCGTGGTCCAACTTCTTCTGACCTACGGGCCATTTTACAAAAACGCGACAGCTCGCGGGCCACTTGCAATAAAAGGATGTAGCCTACAAAACAACAGTTAAAACATAAAAAAGGGAAGACAAGTGAGTGCGTCGTTGAAAGTGAATGGGTCACTGAAACAATAGTAAACAGCAATTTATTACAAATCTCTATCAGTGGGATGTCTGTGGCCGACGCTTCTCTGACACTATTGTGCAGTGTTTCGCTTCCCATTCGATTTCTGTTTTTAGATTNAATTGTTTCATCATAAAAAATGTACTTTCGCACATTTTGCTGACAACTTCCAGAAACTCTCTGCAGTCTCTAACACCGTTGTTATTTCACATTTTTATTAAAANATGTTANGCTTGTTCTAAGTTTACTTATTGCAGGGTAAGGCAATTAATTTGACTCGCTGGAAACTTTGAGATGGGTGCGTTNAGCGGATAGATAGACAGATTTATTTGTTGGTANTGAGTNCATTGCGCCAGATGNACTCTTCAAGACAACGAACGCCGGGCCACCGGAAAAACAGAGGTTATCTAGTCAGGTGCCCCAGCGGAGGGTTAGCGGGGGGTCGTACCTTCTGATTTGATCGTAAAATAAATAAATAAAACAAAATGGTATATGGAAAGGTAGTATGCTGCATTCATCATTCTTGTGCAAATGCACTTTGTGGAGCGCAATCAGTTCAGTGAGACTAATGTAACCTCACGCGCTTTTCAACAAATTTCAGATTTTAAAGATTTTTCCTGAACGCGTCCGCGGGCCACTGAAAACGTTGTGGCGGACGACATGCGGCCCGTGGGCCTGTAGTTGGAACACAATGGAATAGGAAATGATTTTCAAAATTTTTTTTCACGCGGATGTTTTCTGGTGCTCTACTGCTCAAGCCATAGTAAATCCAGGCCTCCTAAATACGCAAAAAACTTTCTAAAACAGGAATGCGCAACAGGCGGCCTGCGGGCCACAACCCGGCCCGCCAAGCCATTTAGCGTGGCCCTTGCCAATACTCTGATTTTTCTCCATCATGCATGAAAATCCTAATACGACAGTTTATGTTAAAAAACTAAATTTTTCGTGTGGCCCAGCTAGATGTCTGGAGTTGGTTATATGGCCCACCGACAAAAAGTGTTCCGCATCCTTGTTCTAAAATTTTTTAGGAGGCGTTGGTGAAGCTGTGCCTCAGCTTACTCTGACATAGGTCTCTCACAAAGCTAAATGTACGTTTTATATTCTGTTTACTTCACCTACGAGATATTTCATGAACGTCTGCGTTTTCTGGTAACAGGTCAAAATCGATGTTTTCATGTGAAGATTTGCGATAATCTCACAAAGCTGGAAGAATTTTTTTGAAAAAAATACACTGACACAGGGACGATCCTTTTTATGTTTTGTGGAGCAAACCAACCGCTAAACGACGCCCTCAAGCTTACACAAATTGAAGCCGCTGCTAAAACAACAGAGTTACTGGTCAAAAAATACAAAAACTTGAAAGAAAATTCTTTAAAATGTTGATGAACCTTGACTCAAATTTGGTTATTTTTGTGACACAAAACGTCAAAACGAATTTTAACGGGTGCATTGCTGTTTGAGGCGAGTTGCACTCTTGTATCTTGTATGCCAAACATCTTATAGTGTTCTGATAAAATACACGCTCTAGTACGGGCAAAAACACGGAAATCAAATACGGGATCTGGGAAAAAAAGCAAGATCAAACACTACGGATTTTGCGCACAGCCTGGCTATTTTCAGAGAACAACGTTTTGGTAAACAACCGAAGTCACGCTTCGCTGGAGCTTCTGCCATTCAAGATCACGATGCGTCACGTTGGTTTCGAAGTCAGGATGTTCTCATTTGAGGGTTGGTCTCAGGTGAGCACACGTTTTTAGTTTGGAACAGTCGATATAGGTCGATGCAGCCACTTGCCGCAAAGGTCAACAAGTTTTTTTGAAAAGTCAGCCGTCGAAATTCTTTGACAGTTTTTGTTCGTCATCGAAGCATGACAAAGGGAGTGCAACGTTTGCCGTGAAATGATTTCCCTGCAGTTGAGCTCCCTATTCACCAATATTATTCAGTGGCTTAGAAAACTTGAAAAACTCTTCGCGGTGGTGTAATCCATTAGTTTTCAGACAATTAAAAGCTCTATGCTTGCTCTACGTTTTTGAGGAATCAGCCGACTAGGCTCGGGATTCCTCATTTTGCCATGATGCAAGCTTCCACATCTCTGGATTCAAATAACTTGTCTTCACAAGGTGTCCAGGTGAATCTAACTGCAAATGTTTAATAGGACATCCATATCACATTAACACCACGCATCCTCAGTTCTGAAATCTGCAAACATTGCTAGCAGTTGAATACCATTCCAATTGTTGGTACTATAAGCAGTTAAGTGGGATCTAAATTGCGGTAACTCACCAGTAGTTTCTTCCAACCTTTCTGTTGCCGTAGTCATAACGGTTTCAGTTACCGAGTCGCCAACGCTGAAGGTATCTGCAATGGTTTGCAACACCGTCAAAGCAGCAGCAACCAAAACAAAAACGGCACTTTACGATCAAAGACCACCACCATCAGCTGTATGTTCAGAATCTCAGAATTTCATACCGATTGTGTCACTGCTGGTGGTCGTGTTCTCGTCCAAGGACGTCGGCGATGCAGACTCTAAACATTCGAACGAATGACGTATTTAGACATTCAAGTAGTTGAATTCACAAATTTTTATGAAAAAACATTGCTCCACGTGTAAATCTTAGTTGCAAAATTTAGATCAGCTCTTGGTATAATCAGTAGATTGTCAGTCCATGCAGAATTAACGAAACAGATCATTCAGATGTTGTTTCTACACCAGTGAATAATGCTTGATACAATACTTCAAGCATACGTTTTTTATTCTTAAGTAATGGAAAATTAATCCGCGAAATCAGTTCAGGTTTCCCCATTTCAGACGTCGGAATAATTCTGTTGCTTATTGAGTATGTAACGTTAGTACACCGATCAGTTGTTTCGGCTCCTCGTGGAAAGAGACATCAGATGTCAACCTGACCGCAGCAACCACCACAAAAAGATCTCAGAGCGTGTACAAAAGATTCAAAATTTAAATTGCAAAAATGAAGATGGTAGTACTTTCCAATAACAGTACTAAACACGAAAATTCTGTGAATAAAAGGTCGTGTAGATCACAATGGCACCGAAGTGAGTAACCACAAAATGCAAATGACTTTCGGGTTACGAAAACCTACAAAATAGACGAAAAGTGGCTGTTCATATCAGTTGTCGTCTTGTAACGTTTTAACCCACTTTCTGTATTATTAAACTTTCATTTAAGTGTGTCTGAACCACGTGCAAACTTTAGAATTATGCACTAACATCAAATTTAACAATTACACGAACTCTGATATTCAACTTGAATAGTTGCTTTCAGTCAGTAAGATGTCTAACATGTTTGTGCAGAATGTAATTTATGTAAGGATGGCAATGAAGTCCCACATTACCGAGTATATGTCAGGCTTCAATAAATATAACTCAATAAACTTTTTTATGAAACAACAGCAGAAACACAAACGTCTTCCATATTAACTCAGTACCAAATTGTGTACAATTTCGCGTCTGGTGAGTTTCTTGTGAATTCACAAATATCTTCGCTGTGTCAGAGGATACTTATAAGGTAGTAGCATAATGTCTAATTGCCAGTCCGTTTGGAAACCAACTTTCTGCATAAGAATGCATGGCTAGTACCAGCGATCCGCAAATGTTTCGTTGGATGAACAAACTCCCCAGGTTTACTGCTTTTTGCACTTGCAAAACAACAACTTAACGCTGCGATACAAAACATTAAGTTTACCAGTATATTCAAATAACATACGAAAAACAGTACCCATCATTTCATTTGTCTCCATTTCTTGTAATTAGGTATGGGTTGTAAACAACTTTCATGATGACTGATGGTATTTCCAAAATGCTATATGATTTCAGAAGTTCTAACAAACTAATCGTGGAACATACCAAATGTTTTGATAATTTGAATATTGTTTCCTACGGACTAAAATGTATTTTACTGTATCGGAATTCACTTTTATGTTGCAACTGACGGCATGAGTGTAATTTCATTAATATACATAATTGCTTGCAAGCCTCTTCGAATGGAGCAAATCATTATTCGATATTTTGAAACCAGGGATGTTGTCTGCAGTAGTGTCAGAAGTATTTATTGTTTCTAAAAAGTTAAAATACTAAGAATATCATTGATTTCAAAACCAAGGCTTTATCTCAACTCGTACAAACAAAACAAAACTTTGTGAAGTAAGAACCCTGCTATTTTGAGTTAGCTAAACCAATCTCTTGCTCAATCAGTATTTTGGAGATATTGTTTGGTATTTGTTTGGGAAAGTGAAACTGCTTTAATTGTTTTCCTCTTGGTATTCGGTGCTGTTGACGTTCGACCTGCGTGGAATCGCTGGTTGTTCGGGAGTGTATAATACTTGCCGCCTAATGTGCCTTTTTGGTCATTTGGCCATTCCTTCCTTCGGGTTTTCCCTTTGCTTGTGTTGCTGTAGTGCAGCCATTTTTTTCAGAATCAATCACTTGAATTACCTGCTACAGACATATAGCGTTGCAACACCAGGGCGCTGATTGACTTATTTGACTTTATCTAAGGTTGTTCGCAAGTTCTGCCCTTGCATCTTTTCCTAACTATCATACACAGTTCCCTTTACAAGCAGCTTCGTCCTTGGGAGGTCTGCAGCCTGAATGATCCTTGGTCCTTCGCAGCCTCCCACTCCCTCATGTATTTTATACAGCAATGCACTAGGAAGTCATCGCAGTTCTACATTATCACAATCATGATGGCGTCATTCATGCATGTGTCTTAAAAGCTTGTAATTCATCAAAGGACAGTAAATGCATTAGCGCCATCAAGCATACACTCTCTACTACTTCTATTTATATATCCTCGTCTTCTTTCATGCATTTGTGTATTTCTCTTTGCGGCGATGCAAGTTTAATATCTAGCGCTTTGGGTGTGGGAGTGAAGACGTTACACAATACAAATTCTGCATCAAACAAACTGAACGGAATTTTTATTTTGAAGTTCATAAAAACAAGCACATGTCTGTTTTTGAAAGTGAAAACAACAGCTCACCCGTGTCGACATTCACGGTAGTTGTGTCACCAAACATCGATGCTGTTGAAAGAACTAAAAATGCAAGGAAAAACCGTTGCAATAAAGAAGTACCTTACGCATATAACCGTTTCATTTCCTTGTTTGACAAACGATTCAACTTTGCTGGTCATGGTGCAACAAACCAGCATGGTTAATGCTGTCTACTGGGTGGCCAATCATCGAAAAGTTCTTGTATGGTGCCAGAAAGACAGCTTCATTTGTTTTTCAACTGCATTCTTCTAACTAGAAGGACCACGAAAGTCACTGCCAAAGGTTCAGGAAATTTTGGCCATTACTCGCACACCGATCGTACCAAAGCACAAGTTCTTAAGGGGTCCGTGAAGATAACAAGGGGTCCATGAATGTGATATAAAGGGTTAATAGGCATTACTCTGAAATTTCCAAGGGGTTAACAGGCTTTACAGATATTTCGATTACTACTACGACGATCTAGACAGATTTCCGAATATTGCAACGTCTCTTCTAGGGGAGTCCGTAACCTTCATTAAAATGTACTTCATTAAAAAGTTTCGTGACCCATACATTTTAGGGAACGTTGTGCTAGAGGTTCAGTAAAAATGTCATGAGATGCAGAATTTCGATTACTTTTTCATAAACAAAAACAGCTACTTTTGAAATTTTGCCTGAGAGTGCGACGTCACTGTGACGCATGGAAATTTTCAAGCGCAAAAGCCTAAAATTTCGGTTTTTGCAGTCCTTCACGACTTAAGCAAATCTGATGAAAAATTGGAAGACGGTGTACGGCACTTATCAATTCCATCCATATGTGTAACTATTGACCAAAAGCAGCTTCGGTACTTAACCCGCCAAAAAAATTATGGTACGCAAGAAAGTGCTCTGAATTAAAACACAATTGTTACATCTGGTTTGAACAAGGTAAATTTCAGTATATGTATTTCAATATTTGAATTTGTTTAACACAAAACAGCGTTTGCGTCGTATTGATAAATACCCTTGTTTCTCTGTTTACGGAAATCGATGTCGACCTTAAAATTGCCGCTACTGTAATACGTATCATGCGTGTTTTACACGTGACTTTCACAAAAATACTGCAAAATGCGCCATCATATGTAGCAGTGGCTGTTTCGTTTTCTGCTTCATCTGCCACGAACAAAAAACAAGATACGCAAAACACAATGCTTGACCGAAGCCTGGTTCAAAGCAATTGTGAAACTTACAGAAACGTGTGCACATTTACATGAACATCAATGGCAACTCCGGCACTAAGGCTCCTGGGCTCAACCCGAGTCTCCGATTACGATTTATACGGTAGAACCTGAGCTTGCTTGATATGTAGCCTGTATATGTGCTACCACCAATTTCAATGATTAAGGTTGTTCATTCGGACTCTTTCAACCGGACCTTGTCAGTGTTCATATACTTTTGTTTCATATCTGGCCTTGTGTTCGTTGTGCAGGTGATCTGAATCACAAAATATCATTCGTAGAGACAGTTAAAAGCACTAGGTTTGCTGTATGATTTCGAGGAATCAGCCGACTGCGCTCTGCTTTCATTTTTTCGAAGTAGGCTTGCTCTCGCATAGGGTTCCTTCGTGCATTACTCGGGTTCATCCATCAGAGCCCGAACGGATCGACAAATCGTCAAGTAACTCGGACCAACATGAGTGAGCCTAGTGCTGGTACACAGAGCTTTACTCCGGCTCATCCGTCAAAGCTCGAGCTGCCCTCTGCTTCCATCCTTTTTCGTAGTAGGCATTCTCTCGAATACGTTCTTTCGCCCTTTTCATGGACTCAACCGTTGGAGGCCGAGCTGCTATTGTGACGTGTGTCACAATGTGGATGAATTTGTTGGAGTTTGTTAAAGTTTTGTGCCTAAAAAGTCTTGCAATGGCATCGCAGGCTTAGATGTTGTTTACAACGCTGGGAACGTGTGTGAACGTGTGCGAACAACAGTTCGTGACAGGAAAGCGTTGCGCGTGATGAAAAAGCTTGTGACGTAACATTTTCCGGCAAGAGCCGTACGCGCACCGCAGCTTTGCAGGTCTTAAAAACACTTGTTACGTAAATTTCGCTCTCTTCGAACAACGCACGTTTCGAACAAGGGACTCTGCAGAGCGTTTGTCTTCGAATCGCCGTACCTTTATCCTGGTATCAATTTGATTCTCAACTG
>JGI24159J19872_10012771_pt1 | contig 10942 bp, 6 predicted proteins | sample Ectturendosymbi4_FD_19872 | JGI IMG/M metagenome (IMG submission 19872)
CGCCGGCCTGCCTCAATGTGCAGCCCACTGGACCGACCTGTAGTGCAGCCTGCCGGCCCGCCCTTCTGTGCAGCTCGCCAGCCCGCGGAAAATTCATGTATTTCATTTGGCAACACGGCCCTCCAGCCCGCCCGGCCCGCCGGCCCTCTGTTTAGTGTTATCCTAAAAAAACACTAGATTCGCCAAAAAACACTAGATTACAAAAGCAAACTTAAAACACAGTGAAAATACCCAGAAAATGCGTTGCCATGCCAGCCATCTCATTCTGAGTCATTGTGCAACTCATTGTCAACCAGAGACAAAGAAAACGGTTGATATAGCAGCAACGCTTGTGTTTGTACAGGTGACTGAAACTTTTAACAGATGACCAAATGGCTTCACAGCAGTTTAACTCAAAACATATTGTTTTGTCTTATGTAATTTAAGTTTAAATTAGGTAAAATTTTTAGCAAATTACAATTGCACTAAGCAAAAAGGCTCAATTACAGTTATAATTACACACAATGTGTAAATATTTACATTCAACTCACTCATAAAAAAAAACACTAGATAGCCACAAAAAAACATTAGAACACTAGATGAAATGGAAAAACACTAGATCTAGTAGAAAAACACTAGGAGTGGCACCACTGGTCTCCTCTCCAGGTCGTTTGCGTCAGCGTCACACGAAGCGAAAGCAAAACTGAAAATTGCATCCCTTGATTCCACTAGCAACTTTGCAGTGTTTACGAAAAGTAAATTTACCGGTATTCAAAAACAAAACATCTCGCTAACAAACACTTTTGAATATAACAAATTTTGTACTACAACATACTACCAAAAAAGGTTGTTCAGCTTCAAAACCTTTGCGCATTTTTGACAAAAACTTAATTATTTTTTAACATTGTTTCGGAAACACGCATTCAATCGCAGATTTTCATCAGAGATGAGCACGGCAGAGGTGTACGAAGTCTGAAATTTTTGAGTCCGACTCCGCTCCTGCTTTGGCTGAATATACTCCGACTCCGATACATTTTAAAGTTTTGGAATCCGCCTCCTGCTTCAACTCCAAAGAGAATTATCAAAAGCAGTGGCTACAGATATGCCTGTGGATCTTGAAATTTGAAAACTTATTCATACGCCACCTGTGACGTATCAGTAACGCACGACGAGAGTGCAGTAGGCTTGGTAGAAACGAAGTAAACGTAAAAGATAAACCCTAAACCTAACTTTAACCCTAACCGTAGCTCTAATCCTAACCCCAACCTAATGCAAAGCTAACCCTAACCTAACCCTAACCTAACGCTAATCTAACCCTAACCTAATGCTAAGCTAACCTTAACCCGTAAAGGTAACACGTAAGCCTGAAAGAAGTAAAGAAAAAAAAGTAAAGTCGGCAAGGTGAAAGTCAAACTGAAAAACAGTCCATTGGCATAGCAGCCTTAACGCCTAACCACTACACCACGAAACCCACGCCGCACTGTATGAATGACAAACTCATCGTTTTATTTGAATTGCGTCAAGCCAGGTGTATCCGAAGTCACTTCCTTATCTAAACTTTTTGCAGTGTCTAAACGACCGTATCCGGTTTACGTATTAAAAGGACTAAAAAAAACGTATCAAACGAATCTGCTAATCACTGCAATACATACATACCAGTTGCTTCTCAGTATAGTGGATTTAACTTTTCGCATTACGAATTGCCGTTTCCTACTCGTGATTGTATTCCGTATGTGAGGTCTGGTTTGTATTAACTTGTCATTCGCGTCAAGGGAATTCCGTGTGTGCGCGCTCCGCTGCGTTCACGAAGTAACCTCGTTTCGTATTGCATTCGAAGTTTTGTCCTGTGAGCGTGGACACCACGCTTTCAAAGAGTCGAGTTTTGTATCGCTAGCGCACGGACCACATTGGCTGTTTCTGCTGTCGCACCATCGTGAAACTATTTCTGCTGCTGTTAATCAGATGCTTTTTTTGTAAATAAAGATTTGTGCACCAGGAAATCTGTGAAGCGAACTAACAATTGGTGAGAGCCAAACGCCTTGTTTCGGCTTGGCAACTTAAAATGTCAGGCAGTTTTAGTCAGGAGTTAGAACAATGCTCATACAACAACTAGGCTGCCTCGTTGGTAGCGTTTGGGGAAACCAGCATCTCTGCATGCGACGACAGCATTCCTCGCAAACAACCAGGGAAACCCTACATCAGATAAAGGATTAAGGTGGCCATACATTTTTTTACCCTATAGTCTACCCTAAACCCTAACCACTTACCTTAACCGCAAACCCTAACCATCAACACTAACCGCTAATAAACCCAAACCTTTGACACTAACATTGAACCTTAACCCCAAACGCTAACCGTAAACCCTAAGCTTAAACCCTAACACAAAACCTTAATCCTAAATGCTAAACCTAACCCTAGTACAAAAGCACTTGTCTGTTTTTCGAAATGTACATCACATGGGTTACAAAAATATTTACTTACAATCTTGTGCAAGTACATCAAAAGAAAACCAAATGCAACAAAGGAGTCACTGGAAATGACGATTGTCTAGTCACTTGCCACTCGACCATGTTGACGGTGGTGAGATTTCTCCAACTCAGTTTTATTTTTGGCATAAAACTGGATACGGGATAGGCCTACGGTACTTTTTGTCCTTCGAAACAGAAAACTGGATATGCTGGTTGTTGAGACACTACCTAAACTTTTGATGTGAGTTATATTTCATTGGCCAACAGATTTTTAACGTATCACCATGAACACGAAATTGTCCAAATCTTTACACATGTTATGGAACCATCGAACCATAACATGTTTGAATTAGAATCGGAGATAAACGTGGGTTCTGACACCACATTGACCTAATATGCTAATACAGTGCACCGACTTAGCGTAACAGTTTTAATGTGTAAAAATGTGTGTGATGTCATGTATATTGTTGTGTGCAGGAAATGGGAGCAATAATGAATAATATAGTAGAATTGTACCTTGCATTTTTGATGAAGAAAAATATTTATAACGATGTTAAGAACTTTACGAAAGAAGATAGACATTCCCCTAATTTTTTACAAGTTATGGATTGGTTGAAAGAAGCAATGGAAATAGAGACAAGTTCACGCATTGATGCAGTTATTACGGTGTTGAAAATTAAAATGTCAGACACTGACTTGATTTTGGAAGCCGAAGTTAAAAAAGATAGTTGCATGATGATTAGAATGGAAAGTGTCGAAATAGCGTAAATACTGTGTTTTACAGGAAAATGAATCTTGTAGATACATTAGAAGTGTGTAGAAAAAATAAGAAAAATATTAAACCAATATTACGTGGATTTGGAGCAGTAAATTGGAATGTATTTGATAAACCTATGGAAGCTTTGCCTGAAGAGCAAGCAAATGCGTTGTTACTGAACTGGCTGGCATTAGCGATAAAGTCAAGAGTTCATGTGAAAGTGCGAAATCGTGGTGATGATGACACTGTATATGATGTATGTCTAAGAGGACATTGTCGTAGTATACTTGTAAAAAGCATAAGTAAATGTAGTATGTTGCGTACGGATTCAATGTATAAATGGTGGTCAGGAGTAACACCTAATATGTTGACCTTAAAGCATTCAGAAGTGGAGTTAAAACGTGCTGAGAAGTGTAAAAGACAATGAGTTTAATAACAGCATTACGAACAAGACACACAGGAAATGTTATAACAATATTAAGAAGAATGGGACTTACAATCTGGAGTGGCAAACCCTTGAAAGAAATGACAGATGAAGAAGTGTCGGCAGTGATCATTAACTGGATATGCCATGGAAAAAAAATCGCAAATCCGCTACCAATGAGGGTAAGGGTGAAGGAAGACCAAGAATTCTACGAACTAAGCTTGATGAAGATAGGCAGATGGATTAAAATGCGAAAGATAGAAAAATTGGAAAAGATGGAAGGTTGTAAACTTTATATCTGGCCGGCGAACCTAAGAATTGGTGGGATAAAATGGAGCAGCATTTTTACGGTCATGGAAGCTGCAGATTTATGTAACAATGCCTGGATTAAAAAGGAGCAACACCGATTATTAGTGTATTTCCGTATGTGTGAATTGTGTATTTTATGAGCGTATCATAAATTGATGGCCCGAAAGTGAAAGTCAAATTGAAACTTGCATGAACTACGTACGTAGGGCGAGAGGCAAAGACGATGATGTGATGTAAAATCTGACTTGGGAAAACAGAGCAAAAATATTGCGCAACGATGTCAAATACCTGTGAAGAAAAGTACGGACAAAAGCTCTGACGCAGAATGATTGACAGCGAGTGGTATTGCGAAATGACCAAAATTACAACAAACACTGGCAAGGAACAGCATGGTGGGTTCCTACAAAAATTACGTCAAACGAAAACGGCAGTCAAACGGGGACAGGGGTTCAATGGACACTTGTCAACGGCGGATAATGAAATTAAGATGGAAAACAAGACCAAATAAGTAGCGACTATGTGTTTTGCTGGCGCCAAAATTCAATAATATGCAGGTGCATGCGACAGTCTGACGCCTGAAAACGGAAACTCAAGGCTGCTAGTGCAGAGGGAGAAAACGAATAAAATAAATAAACCAAGAAAGCAATTACAAGGATCAAATGATCCCGAATTGTGCGGAAAAGCGCAACGTTTCGAAGCAGAACTCACTCCGAAATTTACCACTGGAGAGAGAGGTGGGGAGTCATGCTGGTGACCATTACAGAGTTAGACACACATTTTGAATGTGTGCAGAGGGTCAAATATTACAGAGTTAGTCACATTCTTGTGATGTGCGGGTATGAAGGTATGAGTTAGTCACATTTCAATGTGCAGGTACGGTAAACATGCGTTGGCATGAGATGGGAAAGCGTATGACAGAGTTAGACATGCAAATTGCATGCAGAGACGCACGGCAAATTACAAGTCATGTTCAAAGCTGAGCATGCATACGAAACGAATTCTATGAGGACTGATTTTTAAACTTGTGGCTGAACTGAACATACAACTGTCAGTGAGGGGCAAGTAGAAAGTCATTCTGTGAAGCAATGCGGTTACCTAAAAACGAGGTAAAAGTATTGAACATTTGAGAAAGTAAAATGTAGGGAGATATTAGGTTTAAATAAAGATTAGGGAGTTAAATCAAACGCAAACACAAGAAATTTAGGGCCATCAACTTATGGATGTTAAAATTGTAAGTACTGCATTTTTGATTATGCGCCAATTGTTGTTTTAATGTCGTAGTTAATCGCATTGTAATAATATTGCGTGCGCATGTGTGATTCCGTTGGACTATAAGAAATACAATGTTCTACGTTGAAACCACCACAGAGACACTTGCAGCTGTCTAAAAAATAAGCTGTTTTTGTAGCTGTACTAGTCTTTGTAAAACGGGAGAGAGAAGTCAGAATTAACACATGGCGAACTGGTCGTTTAGGTGGTAAATGATTAGTTTAAAAGATCCCACGAACTGGGAANTCAGATAATGGCGTAATTTAAATAAATTGCAGCATTCTGAGTTCTTGTTTAATCTAAAACCCTGGGNAAGTTTGGATTATAACACACACATGAAACTCACCAACCTAACCTGACTTACATCCAAGTTGTATTGAAATGTTAAGAGTTCCTATGAAGTAGTTTTCCACGTTTGAAGGTTATGTTAAAACATGCTTTGTTAAAAACAATCTGCAAAGATAATAATAGAAAATAAACAAACTAACCTCTTATTACAAAACTGACTCCGCCTCCACTCCGGCCAGGTTATTTCTTAGAAAAATCAACTCCGGCTCCACTCACATTTTCGAAAATCGTTAGGACTCCGGTGTCAAGCGAAATTTCTGACCTCTGCGAAACTTCTGACCTGTTGTTGGTTTTCAGTTATTTTGCTTCTCAGAATAAAGAAATAAAGTCTGGCAATTACTTTTTTGATGTGTGTTGTATAAATTAAAATATTCTGGTTAGATGTCAGGTACCCAAAACAGGCTATAGCACGGGAAAAACTTTTACCATTGAAAAATTTCGGACTTTGTTTTTGGCCTCAATTATTTTTCTTTTTCTCACCCTAACCCAGTGGTTCTCAAACTCTTCTGCACGTTGACCCCCAATTGAAATATGCAATTTTCTGTAGACCCCGTGGGCTAGGCCACGGGGTCTATACTACCATTCTAACAACTGCTGATCTGCGACACACGCACTACAATATTGTTTGTGACGTAACAAACACAACAGTTTTCATATTGTCATCACAATGGATGATTTAATTAAAAACTATTCGAATCGAATGTACTTTTAAACTACTGTAGCTGAGATTTGATCAACCCTCTTAATTTTGTTTGATTTGTTGAAAAACGCTGTTTGCATTACTTGCCCGATTAACAATAATTTTGATTTGGAGGCTTCATTGCTCCAGTAGACCCCAGCATTTATTCATTGACCCCCTGGCCATTCGATGACCCCATTCGACGCCGTGACTATTTATCGACCTCTCGGATGGTCCAACTGACCCCTGTGGGTCAATATCGACCACTTTGAAAACCACTGCCCTAATCCAAACCCTAACCGACACACTTACCTAAACACGAATTCCTAAGCCCTAATAATCAGTTTTATCAGCGTGTTTGCTATGTACAATATCAGTCTGTGCATTCGTACATGGTGTGAAGTCAGAAATTTCGCTTGATACCGGCCGGAGTCTACTCCGACACTCCGGCTCTTGTACATTAGAGGTGGCCGGAGTCACTTTTTCAGACTCCGACTCCGCTCCTGTTCCAAATTTTTTGAATCCGGGCCCGGATCCGGGTCCGGCAATTTTTCAAATTTGAGAATCCGACTCCTGTTCAGACTCTGGCTGCAATCATCAATCCAACCTTAATTTACCCATGTATTTACTTAAGAAATTACCACACAGACTCCTGTTACTGCCGAAATTGAAAAATGACTCCGGATCCGGGTCCGGTTTTTCCCAAATTTCTGACTCCGGGTCCGACGGAANAAGCAAAGTCCTGCCGGAGTCGACTCCGGTTATCTGGATCCGGTTCCACCTCTGCTGTACGCCAGAGATGAGCGGACTGGGAAAGNTTTCAGTCTNCGTCCAGTCCTNATCCGATAAAATTGAATCCGATCCAGTCCTGATCTGCAAAATTTTTGAAAATCATCAGTCCGATCCAGTCCTGATCCGCCCATGCAAAATCATGTATGTTTATTTTGCCTCATGAAGCAAAAGCACTACTGGAGCTATTTTGCCTTTAGCCAAATATGATTGATTGAAGGCAAAATAGTTCCAGGAATGCCTTTGCGTCATGAGGCAAAATAGACCCAGCCTTTTGGAATTTCAAAAATTTGACAAGGGAGTGTCTATTTTGCCATCGGATACAAAAACACTGCTGGAGCTATTTTGCCATTATGAGAATCCGATTGGTTGGATTGGTCAAGTGACAAGGCTGATGCACTTGGATTAGCATAAAGTTCTTTTAATATGACATAAACCAGCGTTTCTTAACCTTTTACCTCATCACCCTTTTTGGTCACGTCTAAGCAGTCCAGAACCCCCTACCATTGGCTAACACCTTTCTCCAAACGTATCACTTTCACCTTTGACAGCCACATACGTGACCTTCCCAGCACCCCTGAAATTGATTTCAGCACCTCCTGGTAGTGCTAGCACCCCAGGTTAAGAAACCTTGACATAAACTCTAAACCTATAACCAAATCTAAAACCAAACTTGAACCTAAAGACAAAAAACTTAAATCTTAAAGCTGAACCTAAAACCTAAACCCGACAGCTAATCCCTAAATGTAAAGCCTAAATGTAATCCCTAATAAACCTGAACTCAAACGTAGACTACACCCTAAACTTAAACCCTAAACGTTTTGAAAAAGTTCATAAAAGAACCCAATCAAAGGTGTAATCTCTGGCTATGCTAAAGGAAATGGCGAGAGCAGAACCAACGAACACTCGCACAGCAGGCACAGACACTAACCACTCAACTGTGTTCATGTTGTTACTAGAACTCAATGATATGGACAGAGGTGGATACAGTTCGAAATGCAAAATAGCCGCAGCAGAGCTTTTGCCATTGATGGCAACATATTACACTATCTTAACATATCTGTAAAATCAGATCACAATAAAATTTTTGATATGTTCAGCTAGACAAATCACAACAAAAATTTTCTCAGTCCGATCCAGTCCAGATCCGTCAATTTTCAAAAAAATTACAGTCCGATCCAGTCCTGATCCAGTCAAACAAACATGGCTTCAATCCTGATCCAGTCCGATCCAGTCCTGATCCGTGCTCATCTCTGCTGTATACCTCTGTTCCCGTTCCGCATGCGTGTTTACTGTTAACCCAATTTTTTTACGGAATTCAAAAGCAAAACCAAACACGTTTCAAAGGTTCATTTACAAGAACTAACTTAAATTGTGAAAAAAACTAACTTAAATTGTAACTTGGGCAACGAAGATTTGCGAGGAGTTTTTGTTTTTTTTATTTTTCTTTGTGTTTATGATTTGAAACTTCATTTAAAGTTTTGAAGTGATTAAGTTTTATTCACTGAAAGCAAGGCATGCACTGCATGCTTTGCATTCACTGACGCTACGCTCCTGTGTAGCAGCGCGGTGGGTGCTACATGCGACGCGCTAAGCATAACATCCCTAGTAGCACGAAAGCTACTGGGAGCTCCCTTTAGCCTAGTGCGTAAGTGCGCAGGCAAGCCGCCTCACCTGAAATGGGTTTGTTTTACATTGTCAATTACGAGTCTTGGATTTTCTGCTTGTCGCCACCTTTCCCATCATTAATTTTTCTATTTTTTGCATTCTTTACATATGCATATACCAACCCGACATGATTCGTCAAATTTTCTTCCCTGTTGCCCTGGTGGTTTTTAATTTCCGGTAAGCTTACCGCATGACTTTTTAATAGTTTACTCATTCCAGGGGTTCAAAAGAAAAAATTAAGGGATGTGATGGCAGCCTGGTGAGCCTACCTACTTTACAAATGTAAACATTATGTATGTTAAAATTTCGTGTAGTATCCGCGTCTTTAACTAAAAAAAGTAGATATACTGTATATAACAGGCTATAGTAATAATCTGATAAAATTTTCTCAGTGATGCAAAGAACGCTCCATTGTTCACTTCATGTTTTAGTAGTGGTTTCATCCTCTTAGAATATGGGTGTCACAGAAGTCGTGCATCATGCAGATTTTTATGAAAATACATATAAATAACAATTTTATTGATCACAATCATAACAGATTGTTGGTTTTTCACTCATATCTAATTAAATCCGAAACATAAAAAAACGAATTAATAGATGGTGCGCGACCTGAAAAATAAAAAACAAACAAATTATTATATAGTGCGCAAGTTCTAGGACACCCTGTATGAAAGGCTTCAAATGTTAACTCTGTCGGCACTTGTGCGGAGAAAAAATCTTAAGCAGGTTTAAAACCGGCTATGGTTGAGTAAAGCTGGCTTGCAGTCTTCATCGTGACTTGTGCACTTGATCTAGCTGTTGGGTTGGACCTCTTCCAATTACACAAGCATAGTGTTTGCCTTTGTTCATTACCAACACCAGCAGAACCATCGCCAGAAGGTCTTCCATTGGGGGACTTTACGTTTGTGCAGGGGGATTGACATTCTCAATTTTTGTCAAACATCCACTGATTTATAGTGTTTCACATTTCACACTGGGGGAATTGGAGCTTCGTTTGCGGGGCTAAGCCCACCAAATCCCTCCATGGAGGCGGGACTTGTTACCAATAGCCGTCTATTTCGAAAACTGTATTATCAAACCATGCCAGGTAGGACATAGGCCTTTTAGATGCTCAGCAGTGATTACAAAGTCTTACGTTCGACGGTAATTGCGTTGAACAAGTTTATTAAGTAGAGCAATTACCAAGTTGTACAACCATTTCGACTAACGCCCATTATAAAAGCTTTAACCACAAATCATATCTAAACATATCGTTTATCCTTGCGTTAGGTTTTCAGGATAAAGTTCTTGCCCAGGGACGCCGGGACAGCGGTAGGGCAGGGGGGAAGTAAAAGAGTTGAGGGCAATGCAAACTTACAAAAAACAAAAAATCGTTACCAATTATGCTTGTTTCTGTTCCAGCAACAATGATGACCTCAAAAATACCAACAGAAATTATGGAAAACCATTCCGAAGTTGCTGGGTGCGCGAATTGCTGCAATAAAGTTGTTTCAAATCGATCTTGATAAACCATCAAATTACGTCTGACACTTTATGAAAGGGCCCCTCCTCCTCCGTTGCCCCCCTTGTAAAAGGGCATGGTGGGCAATGCCCCCGTCATGCACGCATTCTCCGGCGTCCCTGTTCTTGCCTCAAATTCATTAAAATGAGAGCAACACCTTTTTTATACTTTCCTTGTTGAAATGAATTTTTCTATGACCGCAAATGTTAAGTGGCGTTGAACAAAGGAAACTTTTACGAAATTCGCGCTGCCTATCGGCTGGCTTTGATTCACTCTACTTGCAGTTCAAACCAACAATCTGAGCTCAAAGTTACCCACCCAAACATACCAACTGCACTACCCCGCTTCAAGAACGTCGTTTCCATTATGTCATGCAGAAAAACAGCCGTTGTATTGAAACTGAGCAACATTGCCTTTGCAGCGTTCTTCACTTCAACCGCCAAAATTTAATATTGATAAGCCCACCTAACGACTAGGCTAAAGCTTATGGCACTTATTGAAAACATCCTACTGAACATTAAAAATAGCATGAGATGTACCAAAAATGTTTTTTAAATAATTTTGGCGACAGCAATTAGCGGCATGTCAACGCCTTAACCCTTTAACGGCCGCGATTGGCTGGGCCTTTTTTGGCCATAAATCACCAGCCGCTACAGAGCTGTTCAAACCCTCTACGGATTCAGCAAGTCTTCTAGTTGACATCGAAAAAAAACGTTTTTCGTTTTCGGTGGGGGTTTTCTGGAGGTGACGT
>JGI24159J19872_10012776_pt1 | contig 10941 bp, 7 predicted proteins | sample Ectturendosymbi4_FD_19872 | JGI IMG/M metagenome (IMG submission 19872)
TCAAACTTAAACCAATTGATCACCTACGATGGCAAGTACTACAAACTTCCAACAATGGCTCCCAACAGTGACTGCATGTACATACTAGCAACCGACCCACGGATGATGCACTTCACATTGATGGCACGAGGCAACTCACTTGTATTAGGTATGTTGGGAATCTACGAAATTTACAAGCAAAATGTTGTTGAAAAGTAATGTGCGGCTTTGTTGTGCCCTGAAGTATATATATATATATATTTATTTCATAATGTTGGTTGAAGTTAGCTTATTTTAAACACATTTTTTGTTTATGACGGCAAGCATATTTATGTTGACAACATTGCATTCACAACTTTACCAAACCAAATTTTTTGAAAGGCAACCATGATTAAATGCATCTACGTAATGCCTGTTGCTGATTTCGTCAAGTTAACATTGAAAAGCGTAGAACATCGCTCATCACAGAGCGGCAATATTTTTATTAGCTTTACCGGACGTTGTCCTTGAGACTGCCTCTTCTCGCTACGTCTACGTAAATACGAGTGCTCCACGAAGAGAGCGGGTCGAACTTCCTCTGGACAGAAAAGATATAGCGTGTTACTACCGCGGCCAAGAAGTTTTCTGCCATACTCCCTACTTGTCTTTCAGAATTCGATATGGCCTCAATGGCGAATCGTTGAGAGTGGTGAAGGTAAAATTATTTTTGTTCTGCCAAACTACACATAATTTTTGCATTCGATACGTTTTCATAGCATGAAAAGAATGACCCTGTGGAAGTATAACTTACACGTACCGTAATCCCTTCTCATAAAAGTTTTGATTTTTTTCTTTTATAATCCAAATCCAAACAGTTGCTCATGACGGAGTTTATAGCAATATTTTGCTTTGCTAAAACTGCAAAATGTTTAATCAAATCCAGCACGCCTTGGTCAAAGCCTGATTCTATTAACACAGTGATCTAATTATACTTTATAGCAAGGTTCTCACGTAGAAATTTCAAAGGTAGTTTGAGTGATGGTCAGTTTTTCTCCGTTAAGTATTTTATCTTGTCAATGATTGTGACGGAATAAATTTGCGCAAACAGATACATCACGGAATAGACTTTGTTATCGGAGGTGCAGGAGCTTTTGCTGACTTCAAAACACCAAGCTTTCTTTTCCCGAATGGCAGTGGCATACAGAACACGAATGAGTTGATGAAATCTTACTTTGTATCTAGCTCCTCGAGTTGCACTGCGCAAAACACTGAAGTAAGCGGTCATTGTTTTTTCTGCGATAACAATGTATAGTTCTTGTTTTTGCAATCTTCACATCACGGAAGAGTTTTCTAAACCATCACGTACAGACGAGAAAAATTTAATCAATGAAAATCGACAAACTATTGAAGTGTTTGCAGATTTACATAAGAATTGTTTTACTTCGAAATGGATTCCTTTTGATATTTCTGCACAAACCTATAAATACTGTAGGAAGATCAATTTCGACAACGACAGCAATGCTTATGCGTAGAGGATTGGATTTACGTCATCCATTCACCTGTAATGAAACTAAACACTATTTCAATGAGTGAAACTATGATCATTCTCAAGTAATCCCAAAATGGTTTCGAGATGCTCATCAATGTACCGTAACTATAAATTCCAGACACTGGGTTACTACCGCTGTCACATATAAGCTGTTCACTCGAATGTACGTATCGTCGTTGCCTATCAATTAAACTTTAACACGCGTTGCCATTAAATTTTCATAGATGCCACACCAAGATCAACCCAGCGAATCACGCAAGTCCGAATGTAATCGGAACTTTACTGATTTTTCACCTGTTCTACCACCACACTACCTTCCCTACCTGAAAGCGTGCTATGACGGAAAAAACATTGCACATGAAGTTCCAATTTGCTGGTACAAACATGCTTTGGCCGATCACATTCACTGGACTTCATTTGGACCAAAATACTGCTGTAAGCTTGATTTTAATTAATATGTTTTCCTTGTTGCGCTTCTTTTCAAACGCCATTTATGTCAAAAATGTTTGAAAGACAATATTGCAGTTTTACTGACGTTTACAACAAATCTGTGCAATAAAGTTATATATATTGAATATTTCTAATGTCACCTGATAGGATATGGTGCTTATTCACTTTGCAGGTCCTGAAAAGATCCACACATCTTTGTATCTTCTGCTCTCTCTGAGTCGTGAACCGAGATCCTTCTCAGCGGGTAAAAAGGCCAGAAAGCTTTTATCTCGCACGTCTCTCCGATCTAAGCCGGTAAATAGATTCTGTTCGCAGGCAGAGTTTCATCGAGAAAACCAATGTTTGTTTTGCAAATCAAGTCAATGTTTCCAAAGCTACAAAACTGATTTTTCGAGTATGATTTTGAAATCTATCGTAGTCAGAATTAGAAACTCTGCAGAAAAAGTGGATATCTCTTCGCGCTGAAGTGCCATATTCTTTTGCAGGAAATTTTAGCGAATTTCTGACACATATTTTTTAACACTGCTATTTATGTGAAAAACTGAAAGTAACGTTTGAGGCTGGGGTTGCTTGGTTAATCTCTTTGCACGTAATTCATGAGTAGAGCATCAGGAACGAAACTTTGTGCCTTTATATTTCTTGTTTGTGTTGGAGGATCTTCGTTTAGGAATTGTGACTTACGGTGGTCACGGAGACAGGTACCAGCCACAATTTCACAACATCACCGACAATAGCAAGAACACAATTCGCAATTTGCTGAATTCATTCTCATTCAATGGTCCGATCTATTCTCACAATACAACTGCTAAAGCACTGAGATACGCAGCCGATAATCTCAGGTCAACTTCTGATATTGACCTCAAGAACCTCGTCGTCGTTGCTCCAGAATCGTCGGAAAACGTAAGTATTTTTTTCTTTTATTGTAATGTGAAACAAAAGACACGATGTTGTTTGAATAAGGAAACTCGACACCATTATTCATAAGAAAAAATGTTGGCACATTTTATGTCCAAACGTCTTGAACCACGTTGAATTGCTATATCTTTTTTCTGTTTATTCCAATTGTGGAACAAACACTAAAATGTGTCGAACAAAGGAAACTCGACGCCATTATTTATAAGAAAAATTATAGTGGTAGTTTATGTTGAAACGTGTTCTATAGCGTTGGGTTGTTTTATTGAAAGAAGTGTTAAGGTAGCATGAAACCGTATCCGAAAGAATATGTGCTTAGCTAGTAATTTTCTTATAACTTTGTTGAATGTTTCCGTAATTGAAAATTCATTGCGAATACGCAAAGGTAATCCGCAATAACCAATGAACACTTTTTAGCCGAATGATTCTTCAGGAAATTGTACATTCTGGTTCATTTTGCAGAACTGTGGCATGACTGACATGCACCGAGAAATCAGACTGCTTGCCTCTGACTCTACGACAGTCTTTTTCTATTCACTCATGAATGATCAGAACTGCATTGACAACAACATAGATGCAGTGCTTTACACTGGAGGTGCCTGAAACTGTGCTTTGCTGTTCATGTGTACATCTGCAACGATTTTGAACATGTTATTCTCAAAACTGTGAAACTGAAAACTATTAGACGTCGTCAACTGCTGCTCGTTGTATTNATTTTTACACATTCTTTCTTTACAGGCGTCTGCCGCAAAAACTCTGTAGGTTTGCTGGAGAACGATCTCAACGAAAGAATGGAAAGTCAGCAAAGATGTGCTGAACAATGCCGTTAGATGACATTCCTGACATTATGTATTTACGTTTGCATACCGATGATTTTTTGCAACAGCTTAGATATGTTGGGTGAATTGTCGGAGGCGGCGTTTTGTTGACGTTTCTTGTCATTACTTATTATTTGTTAGTTAATAAATTACATGCATTCACTTTTGCGTGCTGATTTGTTCCCTAAATTTATGATTGACATGTTTCTTTTAAAAAAAGAAGTTTTAAAGCTATATGAGATTCAATGATCAAAGACTCCGAAATATACTTATGCATTTTTGTAAAGAGAAACGTTGTCCGATATTTTTAACGGACTCATCATTAATGTAATAACACTTTGATTTTCTGCGGTACCCACGCCTGTTGTAACCTTACGAGCTTGTACAAAACTGTTTGGTAGCTGCGACCGCTTGCCTAGCGGTGCTAAAACTTTCAAAATGTGGAAAATAAAAACAACGTTAGCAGCGGCGGGTCAAGAAAGGGCTCCCAAACATCTGTGGCGCACCACTGAATGGCGTCCCTTCCATATAAATGCGCCACGTTTTGGTACGTATCGAAGTAGAAACAGAAATTTCAAAATACTTTATATGAAACAATGCTTTACAGTTCGTTGAATTTAAGTTCTGGACTTTTACTAAGCCTCTTTGTCGAACAGTACTCACAATGCTATTCTTTGGTAATAATAATACATTCCGTTGTTACTTTCTCGCGTAAGAACTGCCCAGGCTTACTCAGGTCATCACAAACCCAGTCGCTTTCGTAAACACAGTTCTCGACTTGCCGCTGGGTTGTGCAAACGTGGCCTGTTTTTGTTGCAAACTTATTTCTTTAATGCTTTATGAGCGCTTTTGCAGGAAAGGCACCTGTGAAAATAGGAACGCAGTACAGAAAATGCTTTACTGACGCAAGACTCTAAAGCGAAAACCATTTCAAGGCTGTTACCAGCTCAGCCCGTTAGTCCATAAGAGGGTTGCGATCTCCTGATGGACGCAAAAAGCTAAATCGCTCATCAAAATATGTCAAATACCTTCATAAATGCCAAAAAAAACGAAACAGGCCAATGGCTGTCGATTTTGAATTACCTTAAATGAGTAATAGCAATAATGCAAAGTTCCTACGGAAACAAGCCTAGAATTACAGTACTGCATATAAATAAATAAGTGTTAGTCTCCAGAAGTACCATCATCTCCTGTATAAAATGCCTAATAACAATAGCTGCGGATGTGTGAAACAATAAAATATATGTTGTGTGAAAATACAAACAAGCACTTTATGCCATAGTTTTTAATAATTAGTTTGAATCTCATACACAAATGTTTGGTATGTTAGATTGTCACTATTCTACGAAATATCTGTAAGAAAATCCAATCACAGAAACAATATCAGGCGTTCCAAGTTCACATTGACTAAATACGCCAAATCCAGTGCATGAGTGTCCGCAGAAAATTTTCCAGGTGGAAAACGGCGACATTTTTCTTAATCCTTTCAGGTTGCGGATGATACAATGCAAATCGACTTTCACAAAACGCTTTACCCTTTCAACACGACAAAGAAAATGATCCATGATATGGCAACAATCACAAAGATGCGCTTCGTTGGCTGAAATAGCCAGGTATATTACGATAATTTACACTGTAGACTACGTGCAGATTTTCCAAACAGGGTATTTCTTATCAAAGAAGCAGTCCCATGGTGTTTAGCGGAACCATAAATGATGGCTTTATGTCACCTAGTAAGACTTGTCAGCGTCACTTAGAAACAAGAGCTGCAAACGTCTGGCATCTCGTTTAAACCGATCAATCACGCTTTTAATAAAACCTTGCTTGTCTTTGCTGGTTTTTTCACGGCAAACACTCATCAGCGGGAAAATACAAACCGGACAAGCGCTCAGTCTCACGCTAACAATTGATTTTTCAAACTTGTGGAAACCTTACTGCAGATTCACTCATACATCTTTTCACCAGGGTTGCGGAGCCGGCGTAAAAATTATGCAGCTCCGCCTCCGGAACTCTTCTTTCCATGAACGTGGCTCCGGCTCCAGCTCCGGAGCTCTTGGTTTTCATAAGTGTGGCTCCGGCTCCGGAGCTCTCTTTTTTTATGGTTCCGGCTTCTGTTCGTTTATACAATTAATACTTTCAATTGCCTTGGTGTGCCTCAAGTTGAATGGAAAATGAATTTATCAAGTATACAAAAAACTAAGAGAATATACAAAAATTTTTGAGTAATATAATCTGGTATTTTTTACAAGCAGGGCTCTTACCGTGAGGAAATCAGCGAAAACAACAACAGTCACAGGTTCAGACGTTTCAGAGAACAGTTACTGGCAGGAACGCAATCCAAGATAACGGTAATATAAACGATTTCTGGAAAAGCAGTCGCTGGTTTTGCCGTCAATGCCTGAGGATTTTTTGTTATTTCTTACGACCAAAATCAAGAAAATCGCTGTTTGGAAAACAACATTTGTGTCTGAGCATTTTGACCCAGACCAGTCCCAATTGACCAAGTGTTTTGCACTCGTTGCATACTTTCCCTGTTGCAGTCTTGGCTATTCCAGCTAAAAGCGCTTCCTGGGCAAACCATGCAAAGAGCGCAAAACACGTATTCGATTACCTCTTTTGCGGCCGACGAATCCCGCTGGACTCGATGTCCTAGCTCAGTGCCCTTGTCCACGAGAAACTCGGTGCAAAACAAGTTATACTAAACACTTTGAAATTTAATGTTTATCTTAACTTTTCTAGACAGGGTCCTCGAGGCTGATCCTATTAGAGACAATTTCCCTAAGGCAAATAGTCAATGTCACTAACCCTAGCTGCTAGTGACAGGACCGTTATACCCATCTATGCGGGGATACAGGTTTATTACACATCGAACCACGAACAAAGTGACACGACGAATGAATGAAAGCAAACGCGTGAACATGATCCTAACCTAATGACCCCCCTTTGTGTCTGGAATTTTTCTAAGTACAAAAACATGAAAAATTTGGCCAGGACTTTGTTTCCTTTTTGACGTTAGATTTCCCTAAATTTTGTTAGAATCCGAAATCATAGAAAATTTGGACAGAACTCTGTTCCCTAATTACATCTATCATGTCAAGGTTTTTGTTAAAGTACAAAGATTAAATAAACCTTCAACAGAACTTCATTACTACATATAATTACGGAGCGTTTTCTGACAAAGTCTAACTATTCATCAGCATACAACCTTAACTAAAAACATCCTTCATTAAATCGTACTGGAACCTTCGTGCCTAGAAGGTCAGTAATAATTCAGACTATAACTCCCTTGAGTGTTAGCTACAAGTGTATCCTGGTTCACGAATTTGCCAGGCCCCACAAGTTCGCCCTTCGATGGTTAGTTACCACTGAAAAATACAGCACCTGGTTCGCACAAATTTATGCACCCATCTCTTTTATACTAAAGTCTTTTGGTTACAACTTGCACATTGGTTACAACTTGCACATTGGTTACAACTTGCACATTGGTTACAACTTGCACATTGGTTACAACTTGCACATTGGTTAGACCATGCGATAAAGTTTCCAATTCTCATTACTTTGCATTTTCCATGCCATTAAGCTTACACACTTGTATGACATGTGAAGAAACATTTTATTATGAAGATCTTTTATTTCTTTTAACTGTGAGCTTGCGTTACACGAAGGTTGCGCTATACTTTGCGGCGGGTATTTCCTGTGTGCGTCTGTGCGACAGGCACGTGGCTTTTTCTGTATATTTGGGAAACCGTGGTTCTTAGTTGCATGGTTCTCCCACGATTCTGTGGTGCTCCGTAGTTGATTATAAATTGTTTATTCTTTACCTATGGTTCCTATTTTATTATATCTTCTACCCCATAATGCGCAACAACAACATTCAGTAATAGAAATTTACAGCAAATACAGTTAAGCAAAATACTAATAAACTCATTTGAGAATGAAGTTTTCTGCAACGCTCCTTGTTCTTTGGTTATCAACCCAAACAGTTATTTTCTTATTGCCAAAGTGTCGGAGGAGTATTTTTCTTCCCATACATCATCGTCTTTCATAATTCAGTATGTTGGGGTTATTTTTAACCACAACACCTCTCTCATGTGTTCTTTCAAATATGAACACATTTGCATTAACACAAATGCGAATATATGTTTCAAAACCCTTTGCTCAAAGAAATAGTATGACTTCTAGCAAGAAATTCACCTCTGACTTATCTAAAATAGCTGAAAACTTCTGATTTCTTATCTTTTGCACTAATAATGAGCAGTGTGGAATCACAAAGTAAAGCACAATTTAACCTGCAAAGCCTAGGAGAAATTAAGACTGGTTAGACCTACTGTGCTGAAAACATATAATGTTTTTTCACAGATGCAAACTTCAAAAACGTCCACATTTGCTTACATTACTTTTTTATACCCTCCTATGCAAAGCAATGCTAGTTCGCTACCAATTAGTTATAACTTTCATGTTATGCTACTGCTTGTAAACATCATGTTTCCTACTGAACTTTGCAAGTAATCAAGTAAACATTGCTAGTAAGCCTTGTGGTTTCTAATAAAAATTCCTACTTTAGAGTGGCGTTCCATTCATTTAACGCTTAAATCTGCGACGGTATCATATCTTAAACATCCTCCCTGCTACCAGCATAATTACACAGCTGCAAAAACTATGGATATTATATTATATACGATTCTGCTTTTCACACAAAACTACGTAGTTTACTGCTATCAGCAGTCATTGTATCGCTGTATTACCTGCCAAGATGTCTGCGTCAACAGTCGTATGCGGCAAAATGCCTACTACCGTAACTTAAAGTGAACCTCTGAAGATTTGTTGACATGTTATTGTTACCCACAGTAGAACAATCCGCTCGCAAGTTTCGCAGCATGCTTCTGCAGGCAAAGGAGCGGACATGAGTGAACTGCAAGCTCATCACTGAAACCGTCGCCAGAAAGTTGTGAATAGGTGGGCTTTTCGTTTGTGCGGGGGGCAGCGCTGCAGCGAGGCTAAGAGCCGCTCGGGGTTGACCATAAAAGTGCCACCCTTTCCAATACTCAAGTTTGACAAGAATTTGAAATGAAAGATCATGATTCGTGCTTATTTAAAGATATAAGGATTAATAAAACATCTTAAAGTTTACAATCAAGCACTCACAAACTGAAATGGGTCTTGTTTTTCACTGTCGATCATAAGTCTTGTTTTTTCTACTTGTGGCCACCTTCCTTATCATTATTTTTCTATTTTTTGCATTTTTTACATATGCATATGCGGACCCGACATGTTTCGTCAAATTTTCTTTCCCGTAGTATTTTAGTCTCCCACCGCTTGGCTTTAAATAGTTTACTCATTCCAGGGGATCAAACGAAACAATTAAGGGATGTGATGGCGGCATACCTACTTTACAGATGTAAGCATTTATAAATCCTTGCTCAGGTAACCTATTAACACAAACACCGTTGTTGTCCTTGCCCAAAATGGGCGAATTTCGGTTATTCGCTTGTACTAGACTAGCTGACAAGTTTAGACGCGCGCACGGGCTTTGAATCAACTTAGCAAGTCTTCTCAAGCTCATCCGATCAGAAAAAAACAACGTGTTGATTTCGGAAAATTTTTTATTTGATAAAGAACAAAAGCAGTTTTACTAACAAAAATGTGGGAAGTGTTCTTAACAAATGAACGAAAAATAACGAAAATCCAAAAATTTTGCCAGTTGACGTGATTGGTGGTCGGTTTGAGGTTTAAACAGAAACTCATTTCAAGCTTGTGGTTCTATCTTCAATAAAAGTGAATCAGGTTGAGACATGCAATGTTTCTATTTTATTTGCAATTTTCAGCCACACTATTTGCCCAAAATAGGCAATTTTTTTACGACAATCAGGCACATAAGGTAGACTTGCCCAAAATGGGCAAATGCTTTGCGACAATTGTCGGGCAATCACATTGATCGCGGCACTGCTTTTGACTTTCATGTCTCACATACGGCCAGTCCCGTCGCCACAGGGGGGATTTGGTAGGCTAAGCTTCCCCCAAGCAATGCACCAAAGCCCCCGAATTGAAATTTGAAAACTATAAATTGGTGGAGTTCTGTAAAATTTGGCAATGTCAAGGCATCAACAGGGAAACAAAAAACTCACTCTAACCATAACATCGGGTGATTTGCACCCGAATTCACACTAACCATAACGTCGGGAGATTTGCACCCGAAGTCACACTAACCATAATGCCGGGAGATTTTCACCCGAACTCACACCAACCATAACGTCGGTGATTTTCAACGGAACTCACATTAACCGTATCCAGGCCCGCAACCAGTATGGGACACAGGAGGGGCGAGGGGTTTTCTGAGAGGGGCCCAAATTTTTGAACTATGTTCAATAGTCTTACACCATGTCCAACACATTTCTCCAGAGGGGGCGAAAAAATTTCTGGGGTCTTCGTCCCCCTGCGCCTCTCTGGTTACGTGCCTGACCATATCGTCGGGTGCTTTTCACCCGAACTCACACTAACCCAGTGGTTCCTAACCTTTACAAACACTTGGTTATTCTCAAAGCTTGTTTTGAACCCCAATTTGTTGTACAATGATAACCCATGAAACTGAAGACTGTTCCATTTTGACATACACAGTAGTTATTAATACAATAGAATCAAAAACGTTTGCTGAATTTTGTAATTCAGACCTCTTTCTAATTCCTGAAACGGCTCCGTCGAGCCCCGGGTTTCGATCGTACCCAGGTTAAGAACCACTGCACTGACCATAACGTGGGGTGATGAGAAAAACAAAACAATTTTTACCCGAATTCACAATCAACCATAACGTCGGGTGATTTTCACGTAAGGACCATGTGACCACCACTCCTGTCCGGGTGGATATTACCTGGGGCAAGGGTGTACGCAAGGGGGTAAACCCCCTCATTAGTTTGATATGTTACAAAAATTGTTTTATCTGCGCAAAGGAGATTAATTGTTTTCTCATACTTTTTTCTTGTTAATTTGTTGACTTAATGCAAAAATTGTAGTTGTAAATCAACTTTGTCCAAACCAACTTCCTTACTGAGCCAAAAATTGAGTTACTATCTTAACCAGGGCAGCACATTGAATGACATATTAATGAGGGCCGAATATTTAACGGCTTACGTTTATCTTAGTGAACTTGCTGTTGCTGATCCAGTTCACCAAAGTTCACCAAAGGTTGTTAGGTTTTGTTTGTTTAAAATTTTGTTTAAATCTTACCTGTGTAAACTGTACCAATCAATATGACTACAA
>JGI24159J19872_10012778_pt1 | contig 10940 bp, 4 predicted proteins | sample Ectturendosymbi4_FD_19872 | JGI IMG/M metagenome (IMG submission 19872)
AGTATTCTGTTTGGGACAACACCTCTCAAAGCACAAAACAACAAGAAATGCTAGAAATTCGGGAACCATGCCATTTGGCCCCCCTAGCTACGCCTATGCCTGCGGATGACCTACTTGGTCCTTGCAGGCAACCTGGTGCCCGTGGGCACCACACTGGTGACCCCTGATTTTTAGAGTGTTTTTTAACATATGATTTGACATGGTCCAAAATCAGAAAAAGTTGATAATGTACATAAGGCAGAAAATTTGTTTAAAATATACTGATTGTGCAGAGCTGAGAAAGATAACCATTACAAACTGTTTAATCTATCCTTTTTTTCAAACCCTTCAAATTTCATTGCTATTTATTTTGTTTTATTAAAAAAAAGTTAAAGTTAACTGTACAAGTGTCCTGCCTATTTTATTTTTTACTTCTTAGTAGATTTTTTCAAAGAAAAAATAAAGAGTGGGTTTTTTTGGTGGATTTTATTGTTTTTATTTAAATGGGCTTTTAAAAAAAAACCCGGGTGGGTTTTTTTGGGCCGTGTTGTTTTACAACAACCCTGATCTCTGCCCACAATTTCACAGCGATCTAGAAATAGTGTGACAATGAGTCTTTTAGTCAGGTCTGGATTTAGGCATGTGATGAATATCGTTCGCACCAGTGGCATAACTAGGGGGGTCAAGGGGGTACATCTGATGCCGAGCGCAGCATTTTAGGGGCGCCAAATTGAGGTCGGAATGTTGCATAATAATTACGAAATGTCCAATGTCTGTGGATGCTAATATTTACGATTTGCAAAATGTCGAATGCCAGTGGCTGCTACCCAGTTGGGAAAGCTCAGAAAGATCAACAAGGTTCACAAAAAGAGCAGTTGCAAACTTTAGTGGCGTTTTAAGGAGGAGCTTTTGTCTCCAGTAATCAGCGTCCGCATGTAAATTGACTCATGGCAGCGTCACAAGGCTTTCAGATAGCCAGGGTTGCAAACTTTCTGACTTCGGAATCATTCTATAGTTCGGTCACAGTGGGACGGGAATCAAATGTTCACAGTGCATGCTGTATGCTACTGCGCATGCTTTCAGAGAAGCGACGAAACCTGATAGTATGTCGTTACCAGTGGAAAAGGAATATTTTGTGAGACAAGAAACCTGCAAGGCAACTTTCGTATGCTAGGCTCGAATCAACATGAAGAAACTGCAGTTACCATCTGCAGAAACAAAGAGTGGCGTCAAGAACACGTAACAGCGACAACAAGACGGCCCGCTCAACACTCACCGTGAAATATAAACGCCAACTGCCCGAGCTGTCGTGGCAAATTAAGGCAGCAACACACGAATCTCCACACCTTTTTCAAAAAACTATGGAAAATTTCTGCAGCTTGAATTGGCAACTGTGACGACCCACACATTGAAATATGACCTCATTAACTTTTGTCAGCATGTTTAAGTAATTGTATTGTATTGAGCTTTAGCCGCCAGTATAAAACATTATAAATACACAGGTACATCAACAAAAAAATAAATGTGGGGCAGGGACACCGAAAAACCCGAAGGTTATCTTGTCAAGGTGTCCCTAAAAATTGTGTAAACTGCTGTTGCCAGTAGTATGCGGCTATTTTCTATAATCAAATGTTGAAAACAAAAGAAAAAAAAGAATATTCGATATACCAAATAACAATATACTGCAAATAACATTAAACTTTAAATTCAATCTCATACACAGTTCATTTAGCCAACATGAAGACATAGACATTGTAGTACAGGTAATATTTAGACACCAATTGTGAGGAATATCAAATATCAGGAGAAAAACATGACAGACAATAAATGAGTAGTTCATTTGAAATAAACTGAGTATCATGTAACTGACGACGACGAGAAAGTAAATTAAATTGTCATAGTCAAATACAAAATGCAGTTTATTACAAAGTCAAGCTTGTTACGTATTATAGAGTGCGATAAGAAACTTTTTGTAATTTTTGGAGAATCTACCACATGAGAAATTTTTTAACTTTTGTGGTATGCTGCACTATGCTACTGCTCCTTGATATGTTAGATTTCTTTTTCCCAGAGAAGATCCAATTCTGGGGACAAACTAATTTTGTTTGGCAGCTGATCCAGCGAAATGACAATGAGTTTCCGTAAATTTTTGAAAGAAGTTATTATATGGTTGTGGTAATGTATTGTTATGAAATTTATGCACTAATTTTGAACAGCTCCAATTGATATATATCTTTTATTTTTGAAAAACCCAGTTGTTTATATAAAGGAGTTATGTGACATTTAAAATTACTAAATGTGAGAGCAAAACATTATTATGGATAGTATTAAGAGGTTGAAGCACAGAATCGCAAGCTGTTCCTTAGGATACAATGCAATACTGGAGATGACTATATACAAAACAGTAATAGATTATTCTTAAAGCATTAATTGGTACAAAGTTTCGAATTTTATATATCATACTTGAAGCAAACGATAACTTAGATTTTAAGTATTTGACATGGGAGGTCCAATTCAGATATTCATCTAACAAAACACCTAAGTATTTTACAGACGTTTTCCGATGTAACACAACATTATTAATGTGAATTTTGAAATTCCTTTTTTATTCGTCAGCTCTATTAAATAATTTTTCCCGTTAGAAAATACATAGATTTCGCATAATTTATAGATAATTTATTGAGACGCATCCATTCATCTACTTTTATTAACCCATTATTTACCATAAGTTTTAATTGTTTTAAATCACTATGTGCCAAACATAAATATGTGTCATCAGCATATAATTTAGTACTGAATCAAGAAAATTTGGGAGGTCATTTACATACATAATAAAAAATAATGGGCCAAGAGTGGAACCCTATGGGACGCCACATGTGATTTTATTAATTTTAGGTACCATATTTTGCACAAACGTGAACTGTCTACACCATGTTTGCAGGAACAGAGTAATTTTGACTGTTAGCTTTGTTAGCAATAACTTGTTGAAGTTTACAAAGTAAATCCTGATTTTTCTCTTTCTATGGGAAAGTAGAAGTATTTATTGCCTTGTAATACGCTAAGGGATTTATGGCAAATAACTTGCAGTGGAATTTTTCTGGAACAAAACTTAGGGACTACTTTTTCCTACTGTTATGTCTAAAGAATATTGTTTGGAAATCAATAGAATTATCAGATTTGACAGGAAAGACCAACAAAAACAAAGGCAGGTTCCAACAAGTTTAGCCACAACCATAAACAGCTGGCTGCATTAGCGGCAAACTGCTTGTATAGATATACATCAGAGCAGAGCCTGACTGTAGATAAACAACCATTCCCTATGAAGGATAGATACCCTTTTATAGTAGGTACCAGTATATGCCAAACAAACCAGATAAAAATTGTGTACCTTGTTTGAAGTTGAATCCAATTATGTCTATAATGTACTACCATATCTTGGTGCATTGGAAAAGGTGCAGAGAAATGGAAATCCTTTTTATGAAGATGAAGATTATAAGATGTTGTAATAAGAATAACACAAGGTTCTCATAACAAGGGTTGTTGCAAGGTTACAACAGACAACTTTTTACTAGTGTGCATGTTGCTTTTAGTGCATCAGAAAAAGAAGGTCTTACAAAGGAAATGACAAAAAGAGAACAAAACCTTCACGGAAGCAAATTCTTTTTAAGTGAAGAAAATAACTACATGCTTGTCAGTTACCAGAACAAGAAAAAAAGAATGTATGTTTGATTTCTTCTCATGACAGGCCCTCTTGTATCATAGGTACTCAGTACACCATCAAATATCGAACGCTGCAACTGCAGGTCTCTAATGCAGGTGGTTTGGAGTAGCCAACGGCATTTTCCTTCTAATGTTGCATAGTGTTATTACAAAACAACCACGTTCCTGCTTTGACTAAATAGCACTTGTGGAATGACATGAAACGATCTAAATTTTTGAACAAGCTAAACTGATATTGCACTGAATGCACATGTTTCAGAATCTCCTATTCTGCCAGCTCCAATGCAAGCAAAACTGTCCGAAGCTCATGCACTGCCACGCACACACGAAGCTGTTTTGTAATACAGTATTTTGCTTCATGGTGAGAGGATATAGTCTCAAATCCTGATTGCTTGGTTTTGCAGTTTAGGCTTAATTTTACCTGTTTTTTACACCTACCACTGTAGGTTATGCCAAGACCAAACAAGGTTTAGGCTTACTTCAATGTCACGCCAAGCAATGCAGGTGTGTTTCCACTGCAAATGTATTTTTACAAAGAATTTCTCATATTGAAAAGCACATCAGCTAGCCTCAGAAATTGTCATCGCATTGTCTGAACAAAACACCAGTCAAGCATTGCATTTCCAAAACAATCTTTTTAAAATGAACACTGAACAGCTGATGCTGTTTGTAGCGCAAGAAGTCTCATACCAATTTCTCGTAATTCACTTTTACGTCACAATGCAAAATCATCAGAGCAATTACACTCAAGTCACGGAGGAGCATTTGAGGACAGTGCACCACCAAATATTTTTGTGCCTCTCCAAATTGTGTTGCCCAGAAAAATTTGTTCTAAACATATAGCAAAAACAAAAATCTTGCCTCCCTAAAAATGTACTTCGCTCCACCAAACCTGGTTACAGGCCTGGCTCTTCTCTGTAGTAATTCCCCAAGTAGATATTTAACAATCTCAATCTTGATATAGAGCACTTGAGAGATGCAGTTGTGCAGTGATTGTCAGCATCAATTTGATATGTGTATGTACGTTTAGATAAACCAAGTTCTCGTTGCTGCACAGCAGACAATTGCTGATTGCTCGACATGCTACGTATCTTTTCAGCACCATGTTTGCAGGAACAGAAAACGATTGTGATGTAATAAACGCGCTTTGACAAAAACCGTGATAGCTGACAATATTTCTTTGTGTATTTCGACGATGTGACCGCAGCTACTCTAAAGCTCGACTGGCATGGCGATCTATCATATCAGCAAATTCCACCCAGGTATCAGGTTTATTTGCTCACAAGTCACTACCCCATTGTTCTGCACAGAGTGTTTGGAAACCCAATTGCTACTTCGTTTATGATTGATCTACGCAAATTCTGTCCTGTTCCTTACAGCACGTTGCACTCCTGACTACATCAAGTAGTGTGTAATATACAGACTGCTGTGCAATCGTCCCAATAAACCGCTCTATGACGTAACACACACTCACAGGTTTTTGCATGGTAAGCAGATGACTGCCTACGAACAAATCAGGGTACATGTTGTGGTCGTTGACTGCTTTAGTGACATAGGTTTGCACAGAATTTGATGTTGTGCAGTTCTTCATCGCAGTGAAGTAACAGTTTTATCACTGTTTGTAATGAGTTGCACATTATGTAATGTCATCTTCATAGTTGCTCTTTGCTCTCATGTTTGTGTTACTTTATATTTTATTGATTATTATTTTTAATATGCTCCTGCCTAACTTGTTGCAATCTGCTCTTTCATTTGAAACTTGTGTAATTTTTCGATTTCTTTATGTGGCCTACATACTGACTGAAGAAAAAACATTCACTGTGATATCTTTCAACTGTGCTTTGAGTAATGCAAAAATAGCAGTATTGGCATTGGTTATCGGCAATGCAAAATGAAAAACATCGCTATTGGCCCAAAAAAAAACCTTGTTGGTCGATTTCTACCAGTACCACTCAAATGGCTAGTGCTAGGCTATTAACCAGTTTGATTGGTACACCTGTGGAAATCTGGTTGTATTCTGATCAATATTATCAAAAGCTGCCCTTCCGAACCCCTTTTGCCTAAATACGCCACTGGTAACATATATACTAATTTGCTTTAACTACAAATTATACTGCATTTTTGGGCACAAAGTAGTGCTAACTTGCTTTAACAACACAATATACAGTCACATATATCTACAATACCCTAGTGGAAATGCTTCAAATCCATGAAAAAGACTAACAGAAAAAATACTATGCCATTTGTGGGCTTATCACTGGAACACTGCTCTAGCTGATCCTTGTGTAGTGGTCAACACCATGAAATAGTGCTAAAGTAGCCTTCCAAATTTTTTGGCAATGTACCTCAACATCATGCTGCAGAATGTTTAAGATTCTGCTACTGTAAGTGCAGCACAAATGATTTAACAGTGTGACACCAAGCAGTAAGAATATTATACTTNGGGACTCACTTAGAAGGACAGAGATGGTANAAAAATCTTATGTTTAGATAATCACCTGATCACAACAAGAGCTTAAAAGCTTCAGATGGATTCTAACAGGATGATTCCATGTCAAATGAACCAAAAAAAATGGAAAAGTCAACCCACCATCTCAGATTTTCGTCAAATTTAATAAGCAGATATAACTTTTCATGCTGATGCCAAAAAACTATTTTAAAAAAAATTGGTTAAGGTTTTGCGAAGTTATGGACCATACAAAATGACTACTTTTTGTGGTCAATGAAGCATAATGACTAGCAAGAAAATCATTATAATTTATATTTATTAAAAAATTGCAAAGTTCAGGTTTTGGGTTCTTTGAGGGTGGCATCATAATGGTGGTAGGTTCACACATTTTTGCCAAGGTCATCATGCCCTCGGCACCAACACAATGAGCCAATTTTTTTATTCAAAGTTTTATTGGAAAGTAGGCTATATTACAAGTCATTAGAGCCCTTGGTCAGCTTTTTAGCATTTCTGGATCTAAAATTATGGCTCAAAAACCCAAATTTAGTAAAAATCAAGTCCCGCAAAACAAAAAGTAACCTTAGAGACCATTTTGGGTGAAGGCCATAACTTGCCAGCTGATTGAGTTAGAGAGCTATTCAAACACTCTGAAAATGCGGAAAGTCATGTAGTTTCAATTAAAAAAAATTGGAAAGTTTGAATTTTTGTTTTTTTGTTATGACATCAAAATGGGAATAAGTTTATGCATATTTGAGTAGTGCTATCAGGCCCTGTGTGCTAATGCTAAGAGCCAATTTTTGACTTGAAATTTTATTGGACACCAGGCTGTAATACGAGTCTTCAGAGGGTTTGATTAGATTTCTAGCATTCTTGATTCAAAAGTTATGTCCAAAAAAGGCAAAAAATAGGGAAATCCCCAGAAATCTCTTGGATAATACTTTTAAAATAAGCAATGAGGGTATTTTGAGACTAAAATATCTTCATGCGAGCTTTCAGATGATGTATTGCACATGCTAATAGCATGTGTGCTCGTCAAGTTATTACCATTCAACTTTATGCCACGCATTAATAATTTTGAGGATTACCCATTTTCTTTACCCCACATGGATTTTTTGAAAATGTTCTTCACAAGTGAAGATAAGATACTTGAGACAACCTCTTGTCAAGTTTTTACAATTACATGAATACAGTAAGAATGAATTTGTTTGAAGTTGGTTGATGATTTTTTTGCCAGTTGTTACACTTCATTGACCACAAAAAGTAGTCATTTTGTATGGTCCATAACTTTGCAAAACCTTAATCAATTTCAAAAAAATTTAGTTTGTTGGAATCAGCATGAAAAGTTTTATATGCTTATTAAATTTGAGGAAAATCTGAGATGGTGGACTGACTGGCTGGGACAGTTGACATGGAATGACCCAACAACATTTTAACAAATTTGCAATTTTTACATTGGTGGAAGGTGGGCTCATGTACAATGCAATGTCCAGGTTCATTTCTTTATTATTAGTGTTACTCACTGCTCAAGCAAGTGGCATCTGGTAATAAGTATGTAAGAAGTCAAAGAAAAAGCAGTTAAGTAAGAAGTGAAACACCATATATCTATTAAAATTTTGAATGAAGTGAGCTGTGACCAAATCACATACTTCAACATTGACTTTGGATTGTTTTGTCTATGTAAATAAGTGGCATAAGTTTAAAAGCAACCCATCATTAATATTTTGACACAGGTACGTACACTGAATGTGTGTCAGGCATTGCAAAACATGATTTTATAATGACAGTGGCAACATACTGGATCTCCAAGCAACCTCCACAAGCAAGGAAAAACTGATTTGTTCAAAATCAGTACTGCAATTCTACAGCATTGACATATTTTTTAAAATATTTGCTAGAAAATCAAGATAGTGCTATTTAGACTCCAATAGGCGACATACCACATTCTTTATATTCACTTTCTAACTATAAAACGCAATTGTAGCACTTACAATCTTTCAAATGGATATCCTCTGGGAATTCATTGATTTCCTCAACTGTACTTCTTAGTGTATGCATAGCATCATCCACTGTCTAGAAAAATGTTAAAATGCAGTCACAAAAACAGACACATAGCAACCACATGCAACAAAAACAGTTTTAGAAATTCATCTCATGATAGATTCCACCTTAACATCAGATAAACTCAAATGAAATCCATTTTATCTCATTTGACATTAGCTGCAGAATCTTCATGGAAGTGTCTACAGATACACCTGGCCTGATGCAATTCAAATAAAAGGGTTACTTTGCCATTCAAACGGCATGGATCTCGTAGCGTATGGGTTATGCGTTGTGGCTGCTATGCCAATGGTTTTCAGTTGGACTCTCACCTTGCCAACTGTACTTTTTCTTTTTTCTTTACTTTTTTTCAGGTTTATGTGTTGCCTTTACGGGATGTTTTAGGTAAGGGTTAGGTTAGCATTAGGTTAGCCTTAGTTTAAGGTTATGTTATTAGTTTAGGGTTAGGGCTACGGTTAAGGTTAGGTTTAGGGTTTATCTTTTACATTTAGTTCCTTTTTATCAAGGCTACTGTCCTCTCATTGTGCGTTACTGTTACACAACAGGTGGCGCATGAATAAGTTTTCAAATTTCAAGATCTACAGGCGTATCTATAGCCACTGCCAATCTTCATCTGGTTAGCTAATAAAAATAAATTACAACTTTTGCAAAATGTTGAAAGATTGTCTCATGATATGTAAACACATNTTCTTACAAAATTTAACAGAGAGGGTAGTTTAACAGAGAGGGTAGTAACCACACATTTTCCTCATTGTGTTGATGGGGATTTAAGACTTAATTAGACTGCATGCACAGAATCAAATATTATTGCCAAGAAGCGAAAAAAGTTTAGTTAATGGATGAAAAGTCAACCAAAGGCAAAATGTGAGAGTGGACCTACTATAATAAATTCATTTCTTTATGAAACATTTTAATCACATAAGACATTAATGCATAGCCTATATAGACTGCTACCATGATGAAAACTTGTAGGCTATATTATTATTATACTTGCATGAACAATAAAGTAAACATACCTTGACAATAGTGTTCATCATTATTTCTATTAATTTAGCTTGCTTCTCAATATTATTTTCTAGAATCAACTTCTGCACTGCAGCAATATGCTCCTTCCTTTTAACTTTAAACAATTTGCGATAGAGTGAAAGTCCATTTGCTTTAGGCTGCAAATTCTCTTCATAGTTTGCCTCTGTGAAAACGTAGCAGAAAACCACCAGCAAGGTCACAGCAGTAAAATGAAAAGTGTGATGTTTAAAATAGCGATCAGCTGTTAAAAGCTTGCCATGCATTATACAACCGAACCTGCACAGAAGTAATAACAATGGTTGTAATATCCTTCTGGTTCCAGCGTAAAGTAAAAGGAAGTGTCTAGGCAGCCAGATACAGGAACAACAATGCAAGCACAGCTGCTAAGTAAACAGCTATCACGTGATTCAGGCAATGCCGGTTAGGGTTATTCACCACAAACAGAGCACTTTCAGACTTAACCTTTGTACAGTAGAACTCGTCTAATTCGTTAATTTGCTTATTTCGTCACTTTTTCGTCGGTCCAGGCAGAATCCGTAGCTTTTGTGTACATTTCTGTTCGTCTAATTCGCCAATGTGCTTAATTCGTCACCTCTTTCTATCTCTGAGAAGCGTTTCGTTCGTCTAATTCGCCATTTGCAGTTTCGCTTTTGACGTCTAGCCAGCTAGTACGTATGGGAATTCAAACAAATTAGGGATCTTTATCTGAGAATTGTTGCACATCGCAATTTGTTTATCGCATTTATACACGAGGTTCGAAGCGCGACCCGACTCCCCGTTGCGAGAACGCGGAAAAGTTCATTAAAGATTTAAAAGGTGCTTGATTAAATGGAGAAGTCCAGATACTAGAGCAGAGGACTTAATTGTTATATTCAACCATAACGTCATAAACTTGTATTTTAATGCAAATAAGAGCACTGTGTATACGAGTTACTATGATAAAGTATACGAGTTTCTATGGTAGAGTTTTCACCTGTTTGCATAATTCGTCAGTTCGCCTAATTCGTTAATTTTTTCTAATCCCCGTGAGGTGACTAATTAGGCAAATTCTACTGTATAATAACAAGGTGAAGATAACTAATAATAGAGCAGCTATGTCCAGCCCGCAGGCCGCATGAGACCCAGTTGAAGGTTTTGTGAGGCCCAGTTTAGGTTCTTGCTGTGGTTTATGTAGCCAAGGCTACATACTAACAACCTGCCCTTATTTTGATAATCTTAAGTTTGTCATTTTTGATGCAAGTGGACTCCTCAGTACCACTTTATTACGTCTGCACTGCGTGCTGGGACATTTTCATGTGTCCAGACTTGGTGCAAAACTTTTTACTATTTTTCTGATTTCTACCAAATTGGCAATAAAATTGCCTATATAAAATCAGTATCACACTCACACCCACGGAATGGTTATGAAGTGCCAAACAGCCGTTACCATTGCAGTTAGGATTCGAACGATTTTCAGTACATTAGTTTTCAACTCAATTTTGTTATCTGAGATAAGTCATGCAATGTATGGGCCTCATTAACATGTCACTGAATGTATGGCCCTGGTCAGGGGCGCAGCCAGGATTTTTCTAAGGGGGGGCTGAAATTATGGAAGCAAAAGCTATGAAAACGAAAAATTGCTTGTGATAAGAATAGCCAGGAAAGCACATATATTGTGGATAAACAGTTGACTGTACTCACCACGAAACCTGGGGTCCCTCCAACTAAA
>JGI24159J19872_10012780_pt1 | contig 10939 bp, 10 predicted proteins | sample Ectturendosymbi4_FD_19872 | JGI IMG/M metagenome (IMG submission 19872)
AATAGTAGGGGGTGCTGGACTGCTTAGGCATGTCCAAAAGGGATGCTGAGGTAGAAAAAGGTTAAGAAACGCTGCACTAGAGACACCTGAACGCCACTAGACGCAATCGCACACTTGTACTGCTATGTCGAATATTCTGTGCTAACCATGCAACTCCCAAACCACTACACCTGCAAAATGAAACACCTTTTTCCGACCACAAGTATGCCGGCACCACATAAACGAAAATCTTAACGAAAGTGAAAACAATTCAAATGAAAGCGAAATGGTTCCAATTCAACCACGAGTTCCTTCCTGACACAGAGACAAGTAGAATGTTTTTAGCCAACTACTTTGGTCAAAATACTAGTCAGCAATTTTTTTAAAATAAAACCATCTGCCAACAGATGGTGGCTACTGACTACTGTATAGATGTGGCAGCAAACCACAGATTGGCTACAGATTTGTGGCTACTTTTCAATGCACTATGCATTTATCAACAGCGGGCTTTCTGCACCAGCGGTACCTAAAGTAGCGTAGCCGCGCCGCAGATAGGTATATGTGCTTTGGGATTTAGGGCGTGTACCTGATAGCAAGATGTAACAGCAGGCGAGAAACGTGCTTTGCAGAATATTCCCAACAAAGCTGTTCATTTCAATATTCACACTAAATTTTCTTCTAACTGATCCTTAACAGCTGCCTTTTAAACCCTGCGTTAAATTATGACTGTCTTGTCATAAGCCATTACGATTTCTTACGAATCCTTACGACTCCGACTCCGGCTCCGATTCCGCAACCCTGGTTTGAGTAAACACGCTGTGTTTATAACTTCTGATAACGTTCATTTTCTTTGTATCTGCTCACGCTCTGAAAATAAAGACCTTTAGTAATAATCAAAGTTTATTTGTTTTCGAACAACATTCTTTGAAATTCCTTAACATTTCTTTTGTTCATCTCCCTCAAACATTTTATAATAATACAACTTTGCTCTCAACCCGCAAAACTCTGAAATTATATTTTGTCCCCTTTCTGATTTCATCATTCCAATAACGTATTTGTTTTTTTCCGAGAAACAGTCATAGTTTTTCTCAAAATTTCTTATATCAAATCTTGCTGAAATATCTTTCTGAATGTTTTTAAAAATTGCATTGTATGAATTTCATAACATAAGCTGTCTGTNTCTGACAAAANTAACTCTGCTTTTCAGTGGCGGATATTCAGAGTGTTCAANGTGTTCAGTGAACACCTGTAATTGATAACAAAATTAAAAAATCAGTTTTAGGGCATTCNTTAGCGATTAATGCCAAGAACTGCCTTTATTTGCATTGTTTTCTCATGCAGCGGATATATTTCTTAACACGGCCGAACGATTTTTGCTTGTCTGCTCAAGCATGACTGCAGGTTGTTCAAGAACACCCGAAGTTGAAAAAGCAAACAAAGAAAAGAAAAAAGCCAGTGCAGCCAAATTTTAGCGCTTTTAAAACAGCCATGGACAGATAAATGCGAATTGCGATGTTAACGTTTGAGAAGCTTTGGCTGCACATATTTTCATTCAGTAGCAAACGCATTTCTGTCTCCGTGCTTGTGTTCTGTGGTTTTTTTCTGCTCTTGGCCGCTGACAGTCTTGTATAAATCAGAAAATTGAATCATTTCCGATGGGAAGCAGTCCTCAAAATCATTCACGTACGCTTCCATTAACTTGGTTGCTGCTCGACAGATGCCATCTTTGCTGGGATCTAATAGGTTGGAGAGGAATCCAAACTTATTTTGAATGTCCTTGTACTCATCGCACTTTAGCATTTCATTTCTCTGTTCACAATGAAGGACAAAAGAGGAAGATTATTAGTAAGAACAAGAGCATGCACTCGCTTATTAAGAACTGTTGTGAAACTCATTTTCACTTATTATGTATAGTTTTACGTTCATTCATAAGACGTAACACCACTAAATGGTTTTCATTTTTCTACTGCACTTAGAATATAAAATGGCACTCAACAAAATTCTTCACTTGAAGCACATCTTAAGACGTACTTAAATCGAATGAGTCACTGAGTTTAACGTGAGCAAGCTTAAAGTTACTGGAACGAAAAGAAAACAGAACTAAGACGTGTTTGATACGGTGAAATTCTTGTTATCATTTAACGTTATTTATGAACGTTGAATGATAACCCTAATTAGGAGATTAAGTAATTATTTTGGTGTTTTCAGGCCATACCTTTTGAATCCGGAACCTCAGAAAGTCAATCCAAGGCTCAAAAGACTGGATTCTAACGTAGTTTCTAATAAAAACTTCGAAATACTTCCATCTAGCGGTTTGGGCCCAAGGTCAGGTAACCTGAGCCAAAATGGCCAAAAATCTACTCCACTTATGACGTCANCCATAAAAAAAACGAAACACAAAACCAAAAATTTTTTCAGTGCAGACTCGAAGATTNGCCGAGTTGTTTGAGGGTTTGATCAACTCTCTAGCTCTAGCACAGAGATTCCCAACCTTGGGTACATTTATTGTAAAACCACAACAAATCGACTTTTGGACATAAGATCGGAGTCTACATTTATTGTTCTGAAACTCTAAATGTTCTATTGAATCTTCAATGGATTTTTGTTATTTTTCTCAGCCTTTAAGTCATAAGAAATTTTAGGGGTGCATGTTCATCTGTCGAAATGCTGAAGGGGTACGTGGTCAGAGAAAGGTTGGGAACCCCTGCTCTAGCGCAATCGGCTGGCGAGTTATGGAGTTGCTAAGACAGGCTAGAAACCGGGATTTCACCGAAAACTACCGGCAGCGAAAGTGGTGCCAACTCCAGCAGTCCTGACTCATAACACCATGATTTATTATCCTAAGCTAAATCTACTTACTTTCACCATTGTTGAGAGACGTGAGGATTGCGGAGTCGGAGTCGCAAGGAGTCGGAGGTTTTTGGGTGGAGACGGAGCCGGCTTCCGAAGAACACTGGGAGTAGGAGTCGGATTTTTGACCGACTCCGGAAGTCTAATTGATTCAATTTTCACATCACACTTCCAAGTTGGGAATTCCTGTTGAAATGGTACAATTTCATTGGAAACTTTTATTGAAACTGAGAATTCTTGCTGTGCACCACAATTTCCATGATTACTAACTGCTAGAAAATTAGTCAGCTTCAGCATCATAGGCAGAACGCTTTCTTCTAGGGAACAGTTCACATTTTTTAGTGGTTACGCAGTTACCCGTAATTGCAACCGCTTTACGCGTCATTGCTCAATCGACATTGCCCAGATGATTCTCTGCGTGATAATGGATAACCATGAAAGAGCATGCATATTGCATACCCAGCAAGCAAATATCCGTCGCGCAGTTGTATTCGCTTGTGTATGTGCGATTGCAAACCACCAAGTGTGTTTCCGGGGAATAGAACTTGCAGTAACGGTTGTGACACGAATATTTCATGCAATTACCTTAAAAGGAGGATGTTTGGCCGGGAGCGGCTGATGTACGAGCAAATGCGGTAGTTATGTTTTAGTGGGAAAAACACGGTCAGCGCGGTAGATGGTTCCGAATGGTTGATCACTTTGACGTTTAAGTGTGACCTTCGGAAATTTATCGCCGAGTGTGAGAAACTGATACAGTTTAATTTTTATAGATTACACGGCTTGCATGTCTTGAAACAAAGTGACACTGTAGCTAACGTAGCAAAACGTAGAAGTTTTTAAAGTTAATCTAGATTTATTAAGTTATGGTTGCAATTGCAAATAGTGGTAGACTGTCAAATAGAACCGATTAGTGAAAGTTTGAAATTTTAGTAGCTTTACAACAAGATTTAAAACTCAAGTAGTCTTACTGGGTTCACGCCATTTGGTTTACTAACTACAAATTTACTGTGAGCAAATTTTTTTTTTATTAGATTTTGGACGCTTTGAAATAAACGCCTAATATTGCTTTTATTCAAGTTTTTACAGATTTACATGAATGAAAGTTTTTGACGCAAAACTGTTTTTTATTTTTTTTGTAAAACATGGTGCACCCATAACATTGCGTCAAAACATTAATCTTCAGCATATGAATATTTTACATTGACATTAACCAGTGATTTGAAATGTTAATTACGCCAATGTATAATAAGGGAAGATGATCAAGAGAGAATGTGAGAAGAAAAAATTAGTGCTTCCGTTGGTACTACTCTTAAAGCCCATGCCCTACACGTACTTCTAACTTGGAAAGCCATTTGGGCCGTCTTCATCCTGAGATTGTGAAACTCGTGCAACTTCGTCTGGAACATCAACAGCATCAAATATTAAAACTTTGAGTACTGGAAAGAAGCCTGCTACATTAACTCTGACAAAGTTTTTGCTAATGATAAAGTGACTATAACGATGACTCCAGATGCATTTGAAGACAGTAGCCTGTTGTTTGCAATGGCATTTCTCTGAGATTCTTTTCTCAACCTGAAGCATTAGCACTGATTGGCGAATTTGCACGGAAACTAGGAGTGTCTCTAAACAGAGATAACATGAAGAAACTAGCACTTGACGAATATGAAAGCTAAAAGAAACAGCTGAAGAGCAAGCTAAGAAATATATTTGTTTACTTTAAGATGGATGCATGCACAAGCCAGCGCCACCAGGTCGATTACTTAGCCATCAATGTCAAGTATGTAGATGAAGGAAAGATTCACACCAAAACGCTAGCTATAAGAGACACTCACGCCCAATATTCCAGCAAGTTCTTTACACAATTGGAAAAAAATGTGTTGCAAGACTATGGCCTTCAAAAATACCGTGTATTATGCCTTGTCATAGATAATGCGTCCAAAATGGTGAGTGTGGTCAAACAATTCAATGAACGACCAAGAGAAGGGTAAATTACTGCAGAAAAAAGTGCAGCAGAAATTCAAGAACAATCTGGGCTAGTCACAGCAATCAATCAATTTATAATTAATTCTTATGAATAGTAAATATTCTACAAACAAATTGACAGCCAAAATTCATTCGCGTTATGTTAAGGAGTCGAAGTCGGAAATTTTGGAAAGAGCACAGTCGAATTGGGAAAAATTTAGACGGTAGGAGTCGGACATTTTACCTCCGACTCAGCAACCCTGGACCTGACACCACTTAACAAGTTCGCAACTTCCTTCGGGGCTGTCTGCAGGGCGGATGTTGAAATAACGTGGATACCGCATGCGCATCCGAAAGTAAAATAAGACAAGAGGATGGAAGACCTTACCTTTTTAGACCTTGGAGCATGGGTGGCGGAACCTTTTTCAAAGTGGGGAGCACAAGTGCAAGTCAAAAAAGCTGTAGAAAATTTTTGTGGTTTGAATTGGCAACTGTGACGTCACAAGCATTGAAATATGATGTCATTAACTTTTGTCAGCGTGTTCAAGCAATTTTATGCAATGTTTCATGAGCCCTAAACGACTCCTATCTACACTACCCCTATCTATCTAGGCTACACTGACTTGAGCACGCATAAATGTAACTAGATGTTCTTGCTAATTGTGTTGCTTGAACTTATTTAGGCAAAATTCAAAATTTAACAGTGGAGTTGCCAGGCCTCCCAGAAAAAGTGGGGGGTCAACGCCCATGCAGCCCCCCCGGTTCCGCCACCTATGCTTTAGAGTACTACCTTGCTAGTGAGTGTCGGCCAGACCACACGCCAAACAAACAACTACTTTTACGTCAACGAAACAATTTCACTGAGTGAGCACAGAGCGCCTACTTATTAGTTCCAATTGGCGATGGTATTTTTACAACGTATTGTGTATTGTTCACATATTGCACTTTTCTACCGACTTGGGGATTGGGGGCCCTTAAACCGCTACTGGCGACAGCCAAACCACTGGACAGACAAAGCTAGCTCTAAACAAGATCAACAAATCTCTTTTTTTATGGGAGTGGTTCCCAACTTTTTTGATGCAAACCTCCCTTTGCTCATTTTGGAATTTTTAATTCGTCCCCTGTTCGGGTTTGTAGTCTAGTATCAACTACGACTGGAACAAGCGTCTTTATTGACGACAGTAGATTGATTAACAAAAGTGGGTCAAAAATCATTCGTTGTAAAATGATGGCATTAGATTTGTCAACAAAAAAGTTTGATATTCCACTAAATGGCTTACAAATATGAAGTGATATATCTAATTGAAAGAACCAATGTCAACTAAAAAAGAAGTACAGTAGAACTCGTCTAATGCATCATCGTTTAATTCGTCAATTCGCTTAATTCGTTACTTTTGCGTCGGTCCCGGCAGAATTCCTCTCTTTTGTGTACATTTCTGTTCGTCTAATTCGCCATCGTCTAATTCGTCAATTTGCTCAATTCGTCACCTCTTTCCATCCCTCAGAAGCGTTTTGCTCGGCTAATGCGTCATTTGCAGTTTCGCTTTTGATGTCTAAGCAGCTAGTACGTGTGGGAATTCAAACAAATTAAGGATATTTATCTGAGAATTGCTGCATCTCGCAATTTATTTATCGAATTTATAAACGAGGTGCGAACCGCGACCCGACTCCCCATTGAGAGAACGCGGAAAGTCTTTAAAGTTTATTAGATTTAAAAGGTGTTAGATTAAATGGAGGAGCCTAGATAGAGTGAAGGAATTAATTGTTGTATTCAACCATAACGTCATGAACTTGTATTTAGCTGCAAATAAAACACTGTGTATACGAGTTACAATGATAAAGTATACAAGCTTCTGTGATATAGTTTTCACCTGTTTGCATAATTCGTCAGTACGTCTAAATCATCACTTTTTTCTAATCCCCTTGAGGTAACGAATTAGGCAAATTCTACTGTACAACACTTACAATGAATAGGTAACTTAGCCATAAAATGGAAATTCCTCCCCTGAATTCATGAAATTCCTCCCCGGTTGAGAACCATTGTTTTACGAGCTAGCATTTTTCAAAACTGTCATGGTAACGATTCTAGCCTCTGATTTTTCGAGTACTAACTAAGGTTCTCTTCCTTAGTCTCTGGGCTATAGGGCATTGTGTTAAGTCCAGCGGTGCACAACCTACGGTCGTACGACCGCATGCGGTATCGATAAAACTTTATGCGGCCGCGCACATGTAATTTAAAACATAAGTTATGGCGGCCGTGCATTAATACAAACTTTTAGTCTACTGCATATGGCTACTTAGTAGAAAGCCGGCCTAACAGACTTGTGGAATTGTGTTTGAATAAATTCAATAAAATGTTTGAGATTACATTATACTAGTAGGCTCGAGTAAATTGGTTATTATCGGATAAATCAAACGCAATTCATAAAACAACTTGAACTCACTGGCGGCAGTAATTCTTAAAAATAAACGTAATGCGACCAACAATTACAATAATGTTGGAAGTTGCGGGCCGCAGCAGTTTAAGCAATTTGCAAATCATGGGAGGTTAACGGCATTCATTTGCCAGACACTAACAGTCAGATCCTCATAGCCTCGGACATAAACTCATTTCAACCAGATTCTGATGATTGTCCTCTCGCCTGAAACGCAGCAGCACGGATTGGCTTAGACTTTCTTATAGCGTGAACAGGCACGTAGCCATGGGGATGGAAATCCCCCTCCAATTCCATAAGTTGCACCAAAAATTTTCAGGGTAATCAAGCTTTTGATGCGAAAGCTAAAGTAAACTTTAGTGCAACTTAACAACACTGTTACGGAATCTATTGCATTAGCCTTTAGTCGAATCTGATCAAACCTCTATGTTTTACCAATTGCCAATGAGTAATCAAACGTTGTGTACATGGCGGTGGGAAATTTTTATCCAGGGCGGGTAACAGTAGTTTTCTTCAAGTGAAGCGAAGGATTTTTGTAGGGGGAGGAAAAAATAGTGACATTTTATTTTTTCTACTCGAAACGAAGAAAACAACCTTTCTTAAAAATTTGATAGGAAAATGTCAAATTTCAAAATCCAGGAAGGGGTCAAGACCCCCTTCTACCACTCCCCTTTTGACGCCCATTGTTGTGTATATAGTATCGTAAATGCTAGAGAATTCATATCATGGCTGACATTTACCTGAGGTTTAAGCTCCGTGTGGAAGTTGGTGATAATGAAATACAAACTTGTATCTAAGCGCTTGTAATCACTAACCAAAAGTAAAACAAGAGGTAACGCTTTTACCTGATGTTTCTGGCGCACCAGCTTGCTGTATCTCACCTAATGGTGATGTAAACTTCATTTAAATACCATCCAACACTGTCGCCAGACAGTTTTCAATAGGGAACCTTTACATATGAAATTTGATGCAAACTCCACCGATTGATAGTGCTTCAAAATTCAATTTTAGGGGGTGCTTAGATCTACGTTTAAGGTGATAACCCCACAAAAGCCCCCCCCCGTGGCGACGGAACTGATAGCATCACAAAATTTCCTCTATGATAACTCTAGCGTGCTACAAATATTGTATTACCTACCCTTGTCTGTTGCATCAGCCGTAACATTACATGAACATTGTATATTTTTGTTTTTGTACGGCTTTGAAATTAAATAGCGGGAATGTACGTTTTATATGCCCTTAAGTTCAAATTTGGCTGAGAAGCAATCCAATTTGAAAGTCTTTTTTATTACGCAAATAGGTCATAGACCAGGGTCTCAAACTCAAAACGAAGGCCCAACGAGAAGTTACAAAAAAAACAGGGCCGCAAAATGACTATTCTAGGGCTGCAATATGACGCTGACGCAGCAAAAGCTGTGCCTGTTACATCTTTTTTTCCTGCGAATGGTATCGTGAGTTCTAGGAAGTTTATCTCTAGCCCTCTCCACATTCATTTAAAAAGTTTTGTCAAGCAGTCACAGTTCGACCTGTACATAGCCTAAAAGTGTTACACAACTTTCATCCGATGTTAAGCCCTATCCTACAGTAAATTTGTTATTCAGCTGCAACGGGTAGACTCAGCAGCAAAATCTAGCGTAAGTAGGAAGAAACTTTTTCTTTTGGAAGGGCTGAGGACATTGACACAGCCATCACTTGCAGACAACTTGCAATCTGTTTTCTTGATAAAGCGCATGTGACTAAAATGAAACTAAATTTAATTTTTTTCCCAAACGATTGGATTTTGTTATTTAAACACCCACGGACTTTTAAAAAATCTTAACCCTTCATGGTAGAATGGCTAGATCCAGCGGTTACCAAACTTTTTTGAACGCTCCTCAAACCGGAGTTTGGTGAACACGCCTCAAACAACGACCCAAGCCTTAGCCAACAACATAGGCTATGAAAAAATAATGGTGGGAGGCATATTGCTTATTTGTGGCAGTAAGTTGCTATGTTTGTTTTATCAGCATCGCACTCTTTTCCCAGGAAGTACCTACGCTATAGACAAAGACAAGCAATGGTATAACGTTGAAAATACACAACTCCGGTTTGGATCACCTCGGCACGGCCCATTTTGAGACCCTTCGCCATCCTTGTTTAACCAAGATCTCAAAATTCTATCCCCATTCATAAGCGCTTTGCAGAACCATTTCTTTAGAAAGACTTCTTCGCAATTTCTTCGGGCTATCACCGGCTGGTGGTGCTACAAAAGACCTTTGTTTTGATACTTCTCTGACCCTGCTTAATTCAACTCTCAGTCTCAAACTATGTACTGTCACTATCGCATTAGGCCGAGAGATTTAGAGGATGACATTCTTTCTGCTTTTGCGCATCAGTTGCCAAGTTGTATCGTCTATTTGCTTTATTTATACTGTGTTGCGAACCACCTGATATGTTGTACCTTGTGCGACATGAAAGAGGAGGCGGGGGCAAAGGTAAAACGCGAGAACAATCTTCAAGGAGATAGAAGTTTTAGCGATTTGCAAAATACGCTATTTCTTGTCTCTTCCCTTCCCCAACTTGTAAAAGAGCAAATCACAGTGCTCGACCGGTTCGGCGTTCATATCTGTACAACTTTCTGGGTCGAGGTAAATGAAGTTCACATCGACTTTTTTCTTGGCCGTTGCTGCATGCAGTCAATATTGTATTTAAACAATGTGCCCCCTTGTGATTTTTGGCCCCCTGCTGCGAAATCCTGCCGACGGGTCTGACTGTAGCAAACGTCACTGCGATTAGTTGGGTGAAATTTAGCTCATTTGGACGACATAAGACTAAAAACAATTGGTACACAATGTTTTCCATTACTGGGTACCCAGCGGCGAATCACAGCGCTCACATTTTCTCGGCAAAACCTGCGTATATTAACGCCCTAAGATAAGCGGCCTTTTAGTCATCTATTTAAACATTCTCCACCGGATGAGCGAAAGTAGGCCTATTAATCAAGTAAGCAACTTCCCTTTCCTGTCAGTAAAGCACAGAACCATAGCTTAACTACTGCAGAGCTTTCGAAATAACTGCGGCAACTGGTTTAAAAAAAACAGCTGCAACTGTAGTGACTGGATCAGGGTTTCTCAAACTGGGCGCTCGCTCCCCCTTGGAGCCACAGAGCAGTTCTCTGTGGGCCACGAGCAGAGGCCTTCACTAGTTAGCTTTGCTGTGATATTGCATAACCCATGTGTCACGATATATTAGGCGTCTTCTTAAGTATTCGCCAGTTAAACTTAAAAAGGGGCCACGGCTCATAAAAGTTTGAGAACCACTGGGCTGGACCTTGACCAACGAGCGATGTTGCAGCTTGCTACTGCTAGAATAGGCGTGTTTCGAATAGATTCCTGAAATAGTGGCCATTGTTACGCAATAATATTGAGAGATATGTAGTGCCTGTTGAGTTCGTCTCGGCTGCTCAACATGGAACCTCTTGTGATTCTGCTGTAAGATTCACGACAAGCCGAACGAAGCTGGAAGACGACAACGATTAAAGACATTAAGTCCTTAGGACGTTGTCATGTGTGCTTGTTTGGTGTGCTGTGGATTTGTACTCCGCACATTTATTGTAAGCCACAGTTGGGGAGAGAGAAATTTAAGATAGTATAGAAAACATTTGCACTAAAAATTAACACCGATTTATAAGTAGAATTCCCGATGACAACAGATAAAAATTATAAACATTGATG
>JGI24159J19872_10012782_pt1 | contig 10938 bp, 10 predicted proteins | sample Ectturendosymbi4_FD_19872 | JGI IMG/M metagenome (IMG submission 19872)
TAAAATAGTCTTTCCACATTTTAACAATCTCTGAACCACCATTTGCCCCTCCCACCAATGTTGGTAGTGATGGGGATCTGTTTTTGTTATTGACCTTTTGCAAAAATGACTTCTTGGTTTTATCAGCCTGAAGTGCAGCTGCTAGGCCATTTGCCTTATGTAGTTCAACATCTTTGCGGCATTGCCGCAATGAATATTTGAAATATTTTTTTTGGAACACAAAATTGGGATAGACTTAACAGTTTCATCAGCACTAAAACAGCCTTCAAAAAACTATACATGTTTTATTTTGAGACGTTTCAGATTATTCTTAATCCATCTTTAGTCAAAAAATAAAGCAACACTTGGCAATGCTAGCAATACAAAACCAAAAGACTCTGTGACGCAAAAGACGTCAAAACCAAGACCACCAACCCTGTCAAATTCGCTGAAAGTAAAAGCAGGACCAATAGCTATGCAGAAAGTGCTAAAACAAAACCTACATAAGATCGTAAGCTACGAAACAAGCCAAGACCAACATCAAGAGACTGTACACAGAGCACTGCAAGCAAAGGTTAAAAAGTTTTTAACAATTACCAGTACTACAATCAGCACGAAATGTCTACGTCAGCACCAACAGCAATGCACGAAACATGTATCAACATAAGAACTGAGCATCAACCAATAATTTGACATATAATCTTCTGGTACAAGAACAGCAACCCGGGATTAATGTAGACAATTTTTCCACCCCTTTATACCTCTTCAATAAGTAGATTTTATGTTGTATAAGTAGATTTTACTTCAATAAGTAGATTTTACTTGTACAGTTAACTGTAATTTTTCTTAATGAAACAAAACTGACAGCAACAAAATTGGAATGACTTGCAAAAAGAGAAGACATTCAAACAGTTTGAGTAAATTCTACTGGTTATCTTCTTCAGCTCTGTAAAATTGGTATATTTTAATCAATTTATCTGCCATCACTGCATTCAACAGCTTGTGTGTGTGGGAGTAGCTTTTCTCTCGTTGCTGTACTTGCTTACCAAGCCTTACCACTTTGGAGTGAATTGACCAACAACACTTTGCGAAAACAAAGATGGGGTGCATTTCTTTACCCTCAAATTCAAATGCCATAATAAGTATAACAACTTATTACTGTATTGTGGAATTCTGAAAATGGTATTATTGTATGATGCAATAAAAACAATTCAGAAAGGGGTTTCTGTGTTTTTTTTAAAGAACAGAAACCTGTTTCTTTAAAAAAAAAAACAAAAAATGGATATAACAAAACAAAAAAAACAGGTAGGTTGGGTTTTATTTGAAAAACGGGTCTTCTCAACCCTGATTATCTTTCAATCCTTTTTTGTGATTTTCCCTGGATTGCACGATCTGGAACAAGTCACGTCACTATCAGTTTGATAGGGTGTGTACCACACACCCAGAGTATAGGTCCCTGGTATTGAAGAAGTTGAGAATTACTGATATTGAATACGTAAAAGGTGTTGACAACAAAAAAAATTTCGCAAAATTATATCCATGTAGCATGTGTTAGTAGCCTTACAATAGGAAAAATTATCAAGTTCCAGCATTAAAATTTTTGTAATTTCACTCTTTGGATGCCTGGGGCCGGCGCCCCGTTCACCCCTTTCTCTGCACGCCACTAATTTTACCTCAACTCCAATAACACAGCTAGTGTGGATAGATATTTGTAAAGTTTAGTAAATTTAGCATGGTTTTCTTTTCGTAGGGCTGTAAATTCTTTCTTGTCACCTCAGTAAACAACGGGGTAGAAAAATCGTGGTAAACCTAGTGTTGAAGCATTGCATGCTCTTTTTTAATGGGAAGCACACCAGTCTTCTGATGTTTTACTTTTTTATTCTAACTTTTGTGGCTAAAAGAAACGATTTTGAAGTGTAAGCCTGTGTTGTGGATTCAAACCTTCATAGAAACATGCATTCTGAAACTTTGGCATTCTTCTTTAGCAGAGATAATGCTGCTTGTAGATAAATAACACTCCATGTCACGAGAAAAGGTTGTTTGCTGATGTTTAAAGTCAGTTGACTTGGCTGTCCAAAGGAAGGCCAAGTGTTATAATAAGGGTGCCAAATTTCTGTGAATGTTAGTAGTGTGCAGAAATTTTTAGTAGCGTGCATGTATAACCTTTGCAATAAAGCATTCATATGCATAAAGTGTAAAATGTAAAAAAAATTTAAAATTTTCTCACTCCAAGATTTTGGTTGCGCGGCACAAGTGCGCGATTGCATTTTTGCACCCTGTGTTATAATGTATTTGAATGTATGTGTGCTTTTTTTGTTGTAGAGGACTTATATTTCTGCTATCAGCATGGGAAATTTAAAACATATATTTGTCCTTCAACCAAAATCTCTTAGTTTCTTTGAAGAAGAATTGTGTCTTACCATGTGCAGCACATCACAGTTATTTTTAAATGTTAGTGTAGTTTCACTGTTTAGGAGCTGTTGATGTAAAAATATATGACCTGCCCAGCATGCAGATGAAGCGAAATTGCAGCATTTTCTGTGTGACAGCAACTGAGAAATCCATTACCGATATGTTGTATTTTAAGTGGGGCTGCGTAGATCAGCTTGAGAGTGGTTGTGCTTGAGGTAAAAGTAATGCAGTTTTGGTTGAAATGCTGTGCTAGCCTGGTTTCAAAAATTGAATTGTGAAACATTGATCTAGCAACAATTAAAGGATTTTTTACAATATTTTTGTGTTGAAACACAGGAAGCATTCTAAATTTAACTAAAATTGCTGCCAGAGCTGAGGGCAGAATCCCAATTGGCATCGGAAAGGATACATAGATCTTGATTTAAATAAACCCTTAAGCAAAATTTCATCTTTCCTTTTTTCTGCCATCTAAAGTCCCTGCAGCTTCCAAATACTGATAAAAGTGGATATTTCACATTTTTTAACACCTAAATGCTGTGCTATTGGTGGTCTCCTTGCTAGGTGGCTCGCTGTGGTTCAAAATTTGGAGTGCCAGCACCAACAATCATTCAAATGGAACAAGATATTGACAATGAGATTGAAAGAGAAAAAGTGTCTCATGCTACTGGAACTGTTGCACAATCTACAGAGAGAAAAGTATCATGTGATTTCCGATCATTGGATGAAATGGTAAACTAAGCAGCTTGCTTCCATTACTGTGCATAGTATGCAATCTTTACTGAGATTTAATTCTGTACATATTTTGGTGATGGACTTACTGGGTCGTGTGTTGGAATTTGGTGGTGTTTCTTTGATTGCTCTTTCTAGTCTTTTTTGCTACCATTCAAATACATGTGCCAAACTTTGTGCAAACCTTGCTAATTTCTTTAGGCACGTAGTTGTTTTGAGCCTTAGCTGTACTTTGTATTTATGTTCTTCACGCCATAAATAATGTCATGATTAGGGCAACCAAAAGTCAATAAAAGTCAAAATTTGTCTGCCTTTTTTAAAGTTTATGAAACGTCCACAAACCAAGTTTCACACTGACGCCATGAGCAACACCCAAGTTATTAGGTCAAAAAAAAGTCAAAATTTATCGTTAGGTCAAAATTCATAGTTAGGTCAAACTTTTCTTGCAGCATAGTTTTTTCTATGTTTTATAGTTTATTGAATTTACAACAACAGATATTATGCGCTTTTGCATGTTTAATTACAATTCTGTAATAATAATGGTTTTATTGTCGCTTCTGACCTAATAATGTTGTTTTCCCTGCGACACTGGACAATTAAGCTGATTGCAATTCAACGTGTGCTCCTATGAAGTCGCATGAAAATAAAACCGAATCAGCAGTTTGTTGCTCCTTTCTTGTCATACGTGCTGGAGGATGAAACAGAATGGCTCTTGTAAGAAAAGGCGCCTACCACTGACCTAAGGCTAAATTATTTCGCTGTTGCAAACGCAGGAAGTTTATAAGTCAAAATTTGTAAATAATAAAGTCAAAATGTTAAGTTTTTAGGTCAAAAAATTGGTTGTTCTAGTCATGATAAACATTGATAGAAATTCACTTGAGTATTTATAGAAAGTTCTCATGCAGCTCTACGCTTTGCTCTAATGGCTTTGGTTATATTTTTGTCATGTTCTACTGTTAATGTTTGTAAATTTTAAAGAAATACAACACGTATATGTAACAGAAGTAGACCTGTTGAGGCGTTTAACGCTAGGTTTTAATGAGTTGGACTTCAACACATCTGAACAAAACAAGAAGTAAAAAAACGATAAACAAATAAAAGGCAAATGATCACTTTTGCAGTTGAGTGTCATTTCACCACTTAGAAGCACAGAACAAAACGGTAACACGCCAACTTCTAATAAGCGCCGCGGCATCAATCACGAATCGGCGTTTTAGCAAATTCCTCACAGTATACAGCAGAAATTTATATCTATAGTAAACATAAATAACGTATATCAGTTGGTACATTATCCATATCAGTCACCAAATTTGATGAACGTTTTCAAAAGTATGAGTAGCCAACCACAAAAAAAAAAAAAAACTAAAATCCCTGTGAAAGCTCTGCTCAGCTGAATTTCAGCCTTTGACGTTGAATCACAGTTTAGGAAATTACAGCTTTGGAACTTATTTGTTAATTGGTATCTTACTTTTCAGTGAATTCAATTATCTATTATTAGTATTTTTGGTAACAATTAGTAAACTTTTATAGGTCCAGTACATACTAGGACTGTGCACCTGCCCTACCCAGTTTCCAATGGTAAAAATTTCTGATGGAAAATACAAAGTGGGAGATTCAGCCAACATTATCTTCATGCGAGTATGTATGAATGACATATTTTCATTGTGCTGCTTGCTAGTCGTGGATCATTCGTCGTCGCGTCGCTGTTGTATTTTCTGGAATATCGTTAAATGACCAACAACACTTCCTTACAAACCTGACTGGCATCCAGGGCTGCGGTTTCGGAGTCACAAGAAGTTGGAGGTTTTTGGCTGGAGTCCGATTCCTAAGAACACTAGGAGTCCAGTTGAATCATTTTTACATTACACGAATGGAAATCGCGGCACACTGCATAAATTGTTTCAATAAAAAGGTTCCAAAAGAAATGGAATTCAAGTTGGGAATTCCTTTTTAAATGGTACAAGTTCTTTTGAAACATTTATTGAAACAAGAATTTTTGCAGTCTACCGCGATATCCATTGATTGCTAGTTGCTACAAAATTGCTGACAGCCAAACTTCATTCACGTTATGTTAAGGAGTCGGAATGGGAAATTATGGAAAGGTCAATCTCGGACATTTTACCTTCGACTCCGCAACCCTGCTGGCATCTCCAACAGACCTGGCCGGATGAATTGCATTTGCAACCGGGCAGTTATTTCGATCCATTTTGCATACTGTGCTGTGAAAACCACAACAAACAATTTGTTGTGTATCATTTTCGGTTTTCCTCGTGATACAGACGTTCTGACTGCTACTGTATTTTGTTTCAAATTTCGTTCAACTGTGAAACACCCGATGTATTCCATTTTACGTTTCAATCCCATGTTCCTCTTGAGAGGAAAGCAGGAGAAGCATCCCTTGAATGTCTTAAGATGCGTTTGCGGTTGTTGCCGCCCTCTGCCAGTCTTGATATATCCACACTGAGCCTCGGCCAAGTCCAGGTTGGTGATGTAATCTTGCCACCTGGTTCCGCTGCATTCCGAATCTTCGCAGTTCGGATCTTTCTTCGGAGAAGTGGTCTTATGTTTAGATATTGATTAATTCTGGAGCTTCGCACCTGGAGTTCTAGCGTCAACGCAATTAATCGCAAAATGCACCCAAGATTCGTGGCCGTAGGCGAAGGTCCGGGCTTAAATCGATTTGAAAATTAAGATCGTTGTGGGTTTTGAAATTCATGGGTTGGGGACGTATTTACTATCACGGGCCCCATAAATGGTGGATTATCGTTGGCGGGCCCCAAGCAATAACTATGAGGGATAAGGGATTCTCTTCACATACTATCTAAGTATCTGCTTTTCATGGAATTTCGTTTCGACACGATTTTGTACTCTAAATTGGGTTACGGAAATTCTGATCCGGGCCATATCAAATGATACCGCGGGCCGCAGGTTCCCCCCCTGACCTTTTCGATACACAGGGCCAAGACTCTGGAGCAATATTCCCAAAGACTTAAGAATTCATTCCTAGTGTTTTGTCCACCAACATACAAAAATACTCAACTGAATCAAGTTTTGCTTTAATATATCTCTTAATTTTCGTTGTCTGTTAGCGGGTTTCATTTCAGATAATTAATCTGTTGTTGTTGCTTTTCTGTATTTTTGTTTATGTGTTGCGTTATTTGGTTCCTTGTGGGGCTTGATCCAATGACCTTATGGTCCCTCACCCCAAAACTATAAACTTCAAACCACTGAAGCTACGTCGACACTTAAGACATTGTAAGAAAGGTTTATTCACAGCGCATTTTTGAGGTGTTGACGATGTATTTCTGGCGTCATTGTGACGTCAGACCGTGGAAAACCAAAATTTTGGTGTAGTCAAAAAAGCAGTGGTTATGTTCAAAGACGTGTAGACAGAGATCCATACACGTTAGAAAAATTCATTCTTGCCAGATGGCATTAATCTTTGTTCAAACAAGTTGAAAACATTGGCGTGAATGGTTACGTTAATGCATTAATTTTGTTCCCAACTAAACTGCGCCGATCTCCATGCCGAATAAAATATTTGTTTATGTTTGGACACCGGAAATGATCCTGTTATTGCTTGAAACTGTGGTCCCGTGCCTTGCTGACGTAAAGTAGATATGCTGCCTGCTCTTTGAGCTCACTGACAATTAATGGCACAGTTCCCATCGGTTAGCAATCACGGAAAGCATGCAGTGCGTTACAGTAGTGCTTTTATTTAACGGTTTTGACATAATTGTTCATAATGTGCCAAATACTAGATTTTTATTGATATTAAGTATACTTCACTTTTAAGTTGCAAGTAAAGCGTGCAGGAAATTAGTTGTCGATTTTGCAGTATTCTCGTAATTTTTATCTCGTGATTCTCGTAAAATGCTGTAATAAAAAGATTTTTTTACAGATTTTGAGGCAACATGTGATGGTGCGTGTCGGAGGGGGATGGGACACATTGGAGCATTACCTGGATAAGCACGACCCTTGTCGCTGCCAAACACATAAATTTGATAAAAGTTTGAGGTACTGTGAAAACTATTTGTTGGCAGCGATTGACCAGCGCTCGTAGCAGCGCGGTTATCACTTCCGTTGTCGTAACAGAGGTTTGAACGCATTAAAAGTCATGAGGGACGAAGCTAATTGTTAAAATGTCCTAGTACTGTACTTTGCTGGCGAAGTATAAAATCAAGCTGTCTCTGAAGCCTAAAGATTTTTTGTTTGAACTGCAACATCGATGATTTCCGGCGAGATCTGAATGGATGATGGTGCGGAATTACTAACTCTGTTGCCCTACCAACTATTTTATGAATTGGGCTCCATTAACCAGCGATGTGTTTCATGACGTGGACAGCAGAGAACCTTCCGTTGTTTGCCGAAAAGATCAGCCGAACATTCTGGACACATGGCCAGCACGCCCATCTCCGCTTGGGCGTCAAGTAACGGCCACATCTTAAGGCCAATCTACACTGAGGAGTTGCCAGGAGTAGTCGCGCACGATTCTTTGTTTGGTGCTACTATAACGTGAGGTCTACCACTGCAGTATAGTAAGAACGGTAAAAATAAACATGGAATCATAATTTCCATACATTTGTTTTAGCGATACGCATTTTAAACATCGTCACAAACAGATCGTTGGAATTTTTTCTCATCACTTTCCAGCAAAAATGATAAAGATGGGATCGGAGCATCTGACGACCAACACCTCACGTTCTCTTCAGTATCATTGTTCAGCGTCCAACCACGATCACTCAATTGCCTGTGTGTGTGCTCCTGTCGCTTAATCCACATAACGTTGCTGGTGGTTCACTGTAGAATGCTGGTATCCGATGGCATTTAGGTTGCTATAAACAGGCCACTCATATGGATGAATAACCGAACCATATGCACATTCCTTCTCAATAATAAGGGTTAGAGTGTTGCGGTTACGCCGTTCCACGCAAAACTAACGATAGTCTGAACCTTGTTTAAGACCAAAAACCCAAGGCTCATCAATTCTTGGGCCTCACACTATGGGAACTGACGCGGTAGACCTCAAGCCGCACCCGGGTAGGCGGCATGTGGCGGTAGGCCTCACGCTAAAAGTAGTACCCTTTGTTTTATTGCGCCCAGGAGTTGCCGAGCCGTGCACGAGCGCAGAATTACCCGGCGCAATAAAAGAAACAAAGAATCGTGCGCGGCAACTCCTGGCACGTCCGCAGTGTAGATTGGCCTTCACTCTGCTACGTATCATCGGTTTACTTCTGTTTTGCAGACAAAGTAGAGTGCGGAGTACATCGAACCCAAACCTTGCCAAGCTGTCTGTACCTCGGCCTGCAACAGTTTCTGCCACTAACCTTGTAAAGTCTAAAAGTAAGTCTTCAGTTTCCCGCCACTTTACAGGCAAGTCTTTTGTGAAATTAAAAAGGTGGAAACGTCGGCAGAGTTACTCGTTCGCTCGAATTCTCAAAAATTTTTCACTTTGATCAATGTAAGTTCATTCACAAAGACACAAAACTTTTTGGGAGGTTAAAGACAAAGTTACCTAGCTGCCTTCAATTGACTTATAGCTTTGCACATTACTTGGGTGTCAAAATACAAATATTCAAGTGTGTTAAGTTTTTCACTTCGATCAATTTAAGTTCAACCTTGGTAGATCACGTGAAAAAACGCAACTCGACGTCATATCCTGCTATTCAGGTTTTTCATGGTCAGCGACTGTTCGTTTGGGTAAAAAATTTAGTCCAGAATCGTGAAAGTTGCTCCCACCTTGAGTCAAGTCAGCTCCCCGCATGACGCAAACCTCACCTCACATTGCGCACCAATGCAGTGTTCACATATTAAGTATCAAGATACCTCCGCAATATATGCAGCTTCGCGTGGAGGGGTAAGATAAAAAATGAGGTCACTTTGCAACGCACTGGGATGTAGGTCCTTGCTTGGTTATCGTAAAGCTTGTCACGATCGCCATCTTTCTTAGTTTCATTTCCCCCCAAAACATTCTCTGTGTTCTTCAAGGAACACCCGGCGAAGTAACAGTTCTGTTTTTTCGGTGACCCGGCAGATTGTTTATTTTTGAAACATAAACACGTTGTCCCCCTATCGCAACAAACTACTTCTGCACTACGATATGGAATGATCTCAGGTATTTCGAGAGGCTTCCTTCATTTCGGAGATGTTGTCAAAAGCTCCTCACCCGCTGTGGCCGCCGGAGGAAAGAAATTGTTCTCGAATCTTTGTCAAGCATTGTTTCCAAAACAATGAAACAGTTTAGAGCTGATCACCTTCAACAGCTGGCTACGCGGGAAAAGTTTGGTCAAATCACTTGCGGTCCAGAGCCGCTACATCCTCCCCACCGACCACTGCCGATTGTGAAGCGCTTCGCCGGCGTGGCTGCACGTTTTGCGACTCTGTTTCCTGAAAATCTCGAAAACCACAACGACGTCATAGGTTCGGCTTACTTCACTCATACTCTTATAAGTCGTTCATCATGATTCATAGCCACATGAGTCAGGGAATAGTTTTACTGCAGTTAAAGAGCAGGATTTGTTCATGTCATGTGGACGCATGGAAACTGCAGAAAGTATGGGGCCATAAAAAGCAGATCAGGGCATGACGGGTCAAAGACAAAAATAGAAAGCAATCAAAGGCAAGGGTACACAAACATTAAATCATATACATTACAATGGTGGACAAGCAATGGGTGAAGAGTTGAGGTATGTACAGATGAGCAAGTGAAGCAAGCACGTAAGTGACAACAGAGGTCATGAGACAAAGCAGCAAACACGACTGCATGTAGCAAAAGCAGAGGACAATGTTTATCCACAGAAATCGTAACAAAGCAATACAATTACTCATGGACCATAATGGAGTATCACAGTTGCAATGTATGTCCCACCAGGCACATAACATCACCAAATGAAGTTGAAGAGGCAGAGGTAGAAGCATTACAAAAAACGTCTAACAGTAAACATTAATTTCTATTTGAATAAGAGCTGACGATGCCCACATCGTAGGTGAAATATATACTTTGTAAGATCTTAAAGTGTCTGATTCTTTGCTGAGAAAGGATTTCTTTCTATAGACAGCAAACATCAATCCAGTGAGTGTTGGGTACATGAAAAACAAATTAAGGTTAGTTGTTGAGTGGAGTCTGTAGTTGTAGAAACGATAACATTTCATTCATAATGCCATGTCATATATCCACCTATCACACATCTAACATCAGAGTCATGACGTTGACATAATTCTTCATAATTCAGCTTTATATGACTGTGGGTCTAGGAATTAAGCTGAAGTCAATGTCCGTGAGGTCTTGGAGGTGGAGGTGGACATCACTTCGCTTGCCTCGAAATCCTCATATTGCAGCAAGGGTGCTCCTCAAAAAAGCAAATCGGAGCTTTGTCCTTATATATGTTATGACAGATGCATATGGCTCGCTGCGTTTTTCAGCTATTTTTTCTGCTAGTCTTTTGTTTACTCTGTTGCATTCTGGTGCCATCCCTCCAGTTGTGATGATGACAAGGGGTTTTTCTCTATGTCAATCACTGTTTGGTTGTATTTATCCTTCTTCTCCTTTTCATGTTGTTGGTAGATCTCTGCCAGGGACTTCCCAGAATATGACTGCGAGGTAGGATGCGTGATCCTTATGTGATCCAATGCGTGATCCAAGGGAAATTTTTTCACAGTTATTCCACAGTCCTCTCGCAGAGATATCCAACCTTGCATTGTTAGCAGTGTTGACTTTTCTTTGATAGTCATTTTCATTGATTGGTAGAAGTGTGGGTTCGGTCTGAACATCCCTACAGACTTCTCTCATTATCTGTGCCTCAGAGTCTCTCACTGAGT
>JGI24159J19872_10012783_pt1 | contig 10938 bp, 7 predicted proteins | sample Ectturendosymbi4_FD_19872 | JGI IMG/M metagenome (IMG submission 19872)
CTGCTTTACATTCGTCGCAAACATGTCTTAGACAATGACGCTCACGCACAAATTTTCGGGCACGAAGAGTCACCTTGCAAAACTTCAGGTCTTCCGCAAANAAGTGGAAGGTAGATCATAAAAATCCGATACACAGTAAATCAAAACAACTTCACTTTACCNCNGAGAAAAATGAAGGTGGTCTCAAACGAAAAAAGTCTCATGTGAATGTTGTCTCAAATGAATGTGGTCTTAAAGGAATGTGGTCTCAAATGAATGTGGTCTCAAATGAATGTGGTCTCAAATGAACAGGTCTCAAATGAAGTGGTTTCAAATCAAAAAGTCTGAAATGAATGTAGTCTCAGATGAATGGTCTCAAATGAATTTGTTTTTAAATAGCCATGGAACCGTTGCAGCCTCTCAATCGTCGTGGCGCTGAATGCGCGATGCACCACGAACGGGATGTGCGCGAAGAATAACATCCATATATAAGTGGCGCGAACAAGCAATAATACAGTGATCGCGGTGCTTGATCTTTATTGTTGCTTGCTGTCATAGTGTAAAGTAGTGGCCGACTGACTGTGACCTAATTGTGGGTAGTTCAGCACTTTTCATTTGGCCGCGTGGTATGTAACAGCTACAATCCTGCGCCGGTTGCGTGGGCTAAAACATAGGCTACTGTTACAACTATGGAAGTTAACAGAAGATTGTCTTATCATTATATGGTTTATGACATTAAAATATCATTTTATGTAAAAGTTAGCTGAATACACCATAAGCTTGAAATTGGGCTTTCAAAAATAAGCATGGGCCTTTAATTACGACTCAAAGGGTAGTTTGGGAGATCACGAGGAAAGGAAAGTTTGCCGAACACTTGTGTAAGGTTTTGCGCACTTCCCGAACACAACAAAATACCAACAACTACTACATTAAGTCATCGTCAAACGATAGATAGTGAAAGAAAAATTAGGATTTGTAAAAGCTACCACACAACTGAAGTGAGCGGATAAAATGAACGCATCGTTGAACAAAGCATACACAGTTTTTCTGATCAATGCATCAAATGTTCTGACGAAATAGGTAACTCAATGTGGGCGAATAAGATTTCAGGACTGATCATGCGTAGTGTTACGTAAAATCGATTTCCTATCAAAAATTCGCCGATAGATTCCATGCCTATCTCACAATCACATGTGGAGAGTAGTTTCTTAATGTGGGTGAACACTTACGTTCCTGAAGATACAATGCAAAATTCTATAGGCATTAAATACTAGTTTGTGTGTACTTGTACCCAGGAATGTAGTGCTAACAAAGAAGGTGTGGGAACGCATTCAAAAAAATAGCCATTTTAAAACAGCTTCAAAGTCTTTTTAAAGCAAAACGCGAAAAAGGTGTGGGAACGCCGTTCCCACACGTGCCCGCCCCACTACACACCTGCTTGTACCCAAATATGTAGGCACAGTGTTTTTTAAGGCCCTTTGAAAGACCGACACGGTCTCTCTATTTTTTCCAAATGTGTCTCGAAATACAAAACCTCGCTTGACAACCACCACCAAAATACATTAAAACTTCGCTTTATAGTCATCTCGGTATTTGGTTGAAATAGTTGCGGTCCCTAAAATGTCTTAACGGTCACTAAGGTCAAAACTTAAAAAACCCTTGTGTAGGCATACATTGGCATATGCAGTCGGCAGTAGACAGAGCGTTTTTAAGTGCAGTAGAAGAGCACTAAAGTGCGTCTAAGCTTGTTTGCTTCGCAATAATGCCTGTCCTGGCCAAGTATCTCAAATCTTGAGGTGATATGTAATATTCTACTTTCGGACACATTAAGCTTGGTTGCGATACCGCAATGGACATAAAGCTTTGATGGTAACTTCTTACCAAAAATGCCCCAATTCTACTGGTGCGTCCTCCGCTGTTTTTAACTCTAATTGGATTATTACATAATGCTTCTATCGCATTGATGGGTTTGCTTTATCGCATTGATGGGCTTGGTTTGCTTTTTCTTGTCCTCGGTCGCATTGATGGAAGTTATCTTATAATACTGCTAGTGCCCTCTTCGTTTTTGAGCTAAATTCAGCTTGTTTTTATTCGTATCGAATCAGCACTTGATCACGTACATATTTACCGGCAACTACTGATGACAATTTCAGGCATATATATCAGTCGCCGTCGACCGGTAAACAACAATAAAGTAAATGGAATGAAACTGCATTTTTACGCTGCAGACAAAAATAGCTATTTCTACGTTAAAGTTGCTTTTCTTTTAAAAAACATGAAATCTCTATTCTGTACCCAGTGTATGTTATATTCGTAGCGTAGGCATACCTACGCTTTAATGTAACTCTCGAAACATTCTGAAAAACAGCAAAACAAGCTCCTAAGATGCCTTTCTTTCTGAGAGACTTTCAGTCAAAAAGATTTCAGTAAAAGTAGCGGACAGTCAATCACAAAAGTGTCTCAGTTTTTTTCTTAGGAAACCAACCTATGGGTACCCGAGACCCCACTTTGTAGCACCATCCTCGTCAGCATAGTTGACAAATTTGTGATCTCACTTCACCATCACCCATCGGTGTCACCCATCCACACCTAATCACATTCAAAGATTTTTCCAAAAACTAGTTAAATTTGAAACAAAATTTGAAAATGTCTTCCTCAACTGACGAACTGGAAAACACAGATTGGCCATTATTAATTTTGAATCAATCACTGAACTCTTCATGGTGTTGTATTTACAAAATCCGTTCTATTAGGAAATGTCTTAGAATTGAAACTAAATCAAAATCTGCCTTGACATGCGCATTTTCTGCAGGTCTTGACACGAATTCCTACAAAAGAGTAGACTCCCATATAATTGTGCGTAATCTAGCTGCACCAAGTTACAGTGCCATTACTTTAGCAGCCAGGCCCGTAACTAGGGGAGATCAGGGGTGGCGAAGCCCCCTAGAAAATTTATCGCCTTCCCTGTAACATAACATTTGTTACATGATATAATCGGATAAAACCAAACTTTAGGCGTACTTTTTTCCGGAGGCAAGTTTCTCATTAACAGCATATTCTCCATCCAAGGCCACATTATCAATAACAATATCCACGGCTTCGATCGGTGAAGTGAGATAGCCGTAAATGAGAGCAGCAAGCACTCCTGTAATCGAAGCAAGTAGCACCAATCTCCAGTTAAACCGCGGCTGGTCGTTTAACGGTGATTTACTTGCTGACGCAGCACGTTTAGTGGTTTTCGGAGAATTTTTCCGCCTTCTCACTGATGTAGCAGGCATATTTCAGAAAAAGTCAAAACTAACACATCTGCGACCAAACCTAAGTCTTCAGATAATGTAGGAGTTTGGTTGAAAGGAAATACTTCAAACTGATTTGGTGGTGACTTTTACATTTTGTTCCTGTACCTATTTTTGTTTATGTTATCAAGTTTTTTTGTCGATCATTTCTTATTTTTTTCACCAATGAACCCAAAATGCTTCATCACTCCCACAGTCAATCAACCAATCAATCACATTTTTGAAGCACAGGTATGTTACTCGACTTGTTTGGCTTAATCAATCGATTCGCTCACACTATCACTCAAGATTTGTGTAATATTTTTAAAGGCATGACACAAATGCTAAGTGGTTGAATGGATAGTTATAATAAACAAACAAAATTATTTATTGCCACATGGCTAAATATTTAAGAAACGAATCCACGAAATATCCAAAGTGAATTCAAGAGGCATTCTCAAAATTGTATGTTAGCTACTAGACCATACTGTAATTTGTTTTCGTCTTAAATAAACCCTTAAAAGATTAAAATCAAATCCCCAAATCTCTTATTTTTCGGCTTGCTTTTATAACATAAGACGTTCTGTGAACAAAGTATTCTTCAAATATCTAATTTCTCTACTTTTCTTAAAACCAGGTAGAAGGAGAGAACTGTTGTGATTCACCTCATTATTCAATATACATTTGGTCGGATTAATAGTGTTGCTAACCTTGCTTTTTTAAATCAAATAATTCAGTTACTTTCTGAAAGACATGTAACGGTGGATGATTTCCTGTGTGATCAACACACGGCAGCTATTGTCTATATCATGGGTCGGCACCTTTTTTCGCACTGCCGACCGGTTTCAGCCTGACACTATTTTGCGCACCGGCCCTCAATAAAATAATGAATGTTTGGCACATACAAATTCATTACAACGCGTGAGTCATCACAGCACTTATTCAGAGAGAGGTCTAGGCTTGCTTTGCCGCTGATTTGGTGTATATAAAATTCTCCGACCTGTAGGGATTAGGTAGTCAACGGCACCCGTAGTGTGTTCCTTTTGTCAGTCGTTCCAGTTACTTTGGACCAATTTGGCCTTCGTTCCGCACGGCCTAGTAACAATTTATTCATGGACCGGCACCGGGCCGCGGCCTGGTGTTTGCCGCCCCCTGATCTGTATGATCCGTGAGTCTTTGTATTTTTTATTGGAAAAAAATAATGTGTTTAAAGAGAAGCTAAATTTAAGCACGTAAAGAAGACCGTGGTGCAGTGTTTGTCAAAACTTTAGACAGCCTAAGATCTTAGACTCTAAGCCTCTAATCAATGCATGCTTGGCTCCAGTTATATTTTACTTTTAAACGTCCTGCTTTAATCTCATCTTATAGTTGTTTTCGTTTCCGTTTGCTTTGAAATGTCTGTTCCAATGTTGGGCAAACTGCGGCATGCAGCTTGCCGACATATTTTGTGTGACTCTTCAATCTGAATAGCAATATCTCAAATTGATAGCGAGTTGTCGCCTCATATTTATGTTTGTTTCATTTATCAATGTGTTTACACGAATTCGTAAGGTTAGTTACTAAGGAATCTACGCGTTTTGATGTAGGTCATTTTTTATGAAACTTGCACTCTTTAAGAAAACTGCATTTGACTCTAAAAACTGATTTTGCTGCTTGCTAGTGTTTTGGGTTTTCTGCAAATGACTCTTCTGTTGTACAAGTTTGCCCACCTGATCTACTCTGTTGCATTTGCAGTTTAGTATCCAGTTCTATTAATAAAAGGCTTGAAAAGTTCGTACAAACAGGTGAGCAAACAGTTGGCTGCGGCAATAATCTTCTCAGTAATGCTGCGTATTGCTATAAAACTTCTCTTGTTGCACTAGAACAAAAATCTCGAGTTTCTGAAATCTGCCGAATTAAAAATCTTGCTGTAGTTTCTTGACAAGCAAGAATATGTCAACATGCTTAAACAGCTTGAAATTATGCGCCATATCGATTCCGTTTCAGACAGAAAACACGGTCTAAGTGCATGTAAACGTAAATATAACACATAGGGCATGTAATTCCATCAGTCGCTAACAGCGTGAACGAAGTGATTGCCTTTATTATTTCGTGAACAGCACCATTATTAAAAAAATAAATAATTCTTGTTTACCTTCGCAAAGCCGAGCGATGATCGAGTACCAGCAGTCACGCTTTTACCAAACATCACGTGATTACCATTATCTTCTGCTGAGTCATGCTTCGGCACCTCTCAGCCAACGAATCAAGATGGTCGGAAAGCGAACAAAGTTTACCAAGGGCCAACAAGTCATTCTTCGATTTTTGAGCTGGTTGCTGGTAAATAAAGATTCAGAAAATCTTGAAAGTAATTCAAGCCAAATTTTGAAAGTAATTCAAGCCAAGAAGAGTCTAGTGCTAAACCCCCCAATAACGTTCATTCAAGGCTGTTCTATGGCATCGACAAGCAAACACTCCTAGCCTAACAGCAAGGTGTTTTACCGGTTACGTCGTTGAAAAACCTTTCGTTTTTGAAGTAAAATCCAGGTAACACCACTGATAAATCTTGAAATGGCTGCACAGATCTGCTAAACGTTAAGGAAAGAATAGCCGATGTCAAACAAAACAAGTTGCATGAATCATGTACGATGCGGCGTTATCTCGTATTTTTTACTTTGTAAGAAATTTTTATGATTTCAGCGTGTGCAGTCTCGCGGAACTACATATTTATCTGTTGAATAAGATTTTAGTAAAAATTGCATGCCATAAAGCGCCAAAAAATAGACAGTAGAGTTTACCGAACGATTGTTACGGGTTGAACGTGAATCTTTGCCAATCAGAGATAACTTAACTTCGNATTCTCATAAAAAATCAAGGCATATTTTTGGCAGTTGATACTTAGGGTAGTCGTGCCGCAAATTGCTACTACCAGANAGTTAACAATAGCAAAGCCATCATCATTTGGAAACATTGCAACTCATCTCACATGCAACACAATATTTGTTTAGGTGTTAAGTTTGTCAATATTAAAAATAAGCAGTACAGTAGTTCGCGATAAAAGGCGTTATGGTGGTGACGACTGCCGCCAGTCACCAGCCTGCAAGGTCAAGGTGTCGCAAGCTTTCGTTTGCTCAGCAAGATCCCACAAGTCGAAGGTTGGGAATGAAAGGGTGGCAAGGGCAGTTTGCGACTTATGAAAAACTCAGCAAAAATGTTGCGTTATGTTTTATATACACTTCTAAGCGTTACAAAGTTGTATAAAATATCTCCTTTTTGCGTCGTCCATTTTTACGCACGTGTATCTGACCTGATCTTGGAAGCGTCTGCCTGGGCCTGTATATTTGTATATTGTTGCATTAAACACTGCGAATAGAAACGTTCACAAAAAAAGGTTTCATAATATTTGATATCATTGTCGGGCTCCGCAGGAGTATCTTATGAGACATGAGGTCATTTCTCTTCTGTTTTTTAATTTTTTTTAGTTTGGAATCTTTGTGCAATTCAAGACCCATGCGCATTTAACCCAAAGCGGTAGATGTCGCGTGCGAGCTGAAGCCAGCTTTGTGGGGTTTGTGATGATCATGCGTAATTAAGAAGCCTTGCATAAATAATGATGGATGAGAGATTGCTAAACCGCAAGGATGGTGTAAGAGAGGGGTGTACAAACTTTTTTCAAAGACGACCGATGTTGACTCTTCAGACATTTTTTAACACCGTAAAATTAGTCTAGGCATTTCGCTTAGGATTTGAAGCAGAAACACTGTTTTGCGACGGCTTTCGTCCTTATTCTCTCTCAGCACATCAAATACAATGGGAAACGGTAGCGAGAAACAGCCGTCGGTCCGACACAGAAGCGTAATCCAGTCTTTGGCGGGCGGTACACAACACAATCTCAAACCATAGCTGTGGGCCATATGGAATATGCCCGCGGGACGCATTTAGGCTGAGGGTCGAACCTTGGACACCTCTTGGGTAAGGCTTCATAATGAAGCAGTTTGCATAGCAAACTTCATGTAACAAAACTACGTGCCATTAAGATGAAATGCAATTCTACATGGAAATATTGATTTAGATAAAAACTCACAGTTGTCAGTAAACGCGAATGACGTTACATTCATGAAGATGATGCGAGCACCGCATGTCAACTAATGTGACTTGACTTTGGTTAGTTTAACTTTTTTGAAGTTTTGCCTGTTTAATATGTCAAACCCTGAAATAATTAGGAATTTAGTAAAAAGTTCGTTGAAAAATTTTAGAAATTTTCTTTCCGAACTTTAGGTCAACATCTTAAATCAAGTGTAAAAAACATACATTTACCTAAAAATTTGAAACCATACATAAAAAACATACATTTGAAACCATACGTTTATGTTGTGTTTTTAAACACCTGCGCGCGTCCTTTTCCGTGACGCATGATCTTAAAGTCGAAATACGATATAGATTAGTAGAAGTAGAAATGGATGTGTTGGAAAAAAATTTATAATATCTGGGTCGCAACAAACGTAGTTTTAAGTACGATTAGCGAAAAAGAAGAACTTGCAGGAATTTTAAACTTTTACCGCGACAATTTCAAGGTAACCAGCACCCGCTGTCAAATTTGGGGAGCGTTGTGCAGAAAAATTTACAACGTGACCCAACAGTTTATGAAAATAAGTTTCAGTTTGAGTTGAATGAAGATTCTAAACCTTTGTATGAAAAGCACTATTCGGCACACATCGACAAAGTATCTGTGTTTCGTTTCAAACGCAGCAGCGCAGTTTTAACTTTGGACTGACCGCTAAATATTTGGCTTAATCGTTGCAATTGCTTAATCTGAAGATTTAATTGCGACTGAGAAAATCAAGTAGAAGCACTGGCAAAACCACAGTGCTCTTTTTCGGCTTTTGTTTGAACTCTGCGTTGCGTATTGATTTTGACAAGTGCGTTTTTTCAAATTCGTTTTTTCTTAAAACCTTTCACGTGCATCTGTGGTATCGGTGGTGTTTCTTACCGGTAAAAAATGGTGTTAAAAACTGTTCGCTCACATGTCTGTCTAAGATAAGCTGACGGAGACACAAGAGCGTTATTCACAAAGTTAGAAAAAGGTTCTTGCATCAATGCATGATGCTATGAAATTTCGTCACTTTCTGTTTGTAAAAATTCATTGATATGGTAGCAGTAATTTTGGTATTTACAAATGAGATATTGTGGAAGTCAGGATGTGAAAATTAACTCGAAGTTATGCCAGTTTCAGAATATCTTAAATTAGAACAACGTCTATACTTTTTGCAAAAATTACACTGAGGCGAAAATTCTTACCATTTTTTTGAAACAGAAAAAGACATTTCTTCATCATTCAAGACGTTACATGTCACAACCACAACTTGTTATCTTGCATGCAGCCAATTTCGATTGCCTGGTCAAGCAAGTAAGTGATAGGGACCATGAGGGTGGGAAGGATTTTTTTCAGCGTGGACTAATACTGGATTTTTCCAGAGGTAGAGGTAGTCAAAACGTTTTTCCAGGGAAGGGGAAAAAAACGTAAAGTTTCATTTTTCCCTCTCAAAACTAGGAAAACAACCTTTTCTGCTAAATATGTAATGGGAAAAGTTCAAAATTCAATGTAGGGTTTGGCCTCCTTGCACCAAATCCGACGCCAATGATCGGGACACTACAGTAAAACCGAAACCGTGATGTTTGTTCGCCCTATGCTTGCGTATGCAACACATTATATTGATGAACAGTATTGGTTTCAGGTCTTTTACACAGTAAATGAGTTTGTGGTGCAATTCTTATGTATTTGTATGGCCTCTTTTGAGAGTAGATGCCACATGTTCTTTCATCTACAACATAAACTTACTCTCCGTTGTAAGCATAAACATATGTTTTTCAATTAAATTGTTACGTTTGCAAGCTGTCGACATTGAAAAATATGTTCAAGCCAATAATAAATATTTTCCAGGCAATTTCCCACATGTGGTAACAATTCGGTTGGTACAACAAACCCTTAAAACAACAATTTTCTAAAAAAATCGCTGGTTAAAGATAACTGGACAACTTTAATGCAAATTGGAAAGAATGCATTTGTCTTCATATGCTTTCGAATAAGAAGCAGGCCCGTAACCACCTTGGGACACCAGTGGGGCGAAGAGTTTTCTGAGAGGGGCCCAAATTTTTCAACTATGTAGAATAATTTGAAACTATGTCCAACACATTTTTCCAGTGGGGCCAAGCCCATTAGTTACGGGCTTGATGAGGATCTTTTATTGCTCACAAATGATTGTTTAAACAGACTTAAAGTCAATTCACTTGTTTCAAGTGAATCAGAAAATTTAATGTACAAGCTGTTTTTTATTTCCATATTGTTGCCGGTTGTTAATTCGGATTTTTCCAGTGATTTTGAAGTGTTGACATAACTTGTTTCTAGAAACTTTCAGTTTACTCAAAAGACCTGTTTTCTGAAAAAGCGCAAAATCATAACCTGAAAGTCGACGAAGATGAATAGGTGACTGATTTATTCAAAAATTTTAAAAACATGTTTTTTCGTTCCAGTTAGTAAATGACCATTTGAATTGAAGTATAAGTTAGTTATATTAGTCATGTTGGGTCGCGCTTATATTTGCAGCTTTTTTCGCAAGCATTTTGTGTTTGCAAAGCACTTGCATACAGGTTAAGGCAGTGGTCCTCAACGTGGGACCTGCGCCCCACCGGTGGGGCGCGGCAAAATTTTAGTGGGGCGTGGAGGATGACATTATGAAACATTTTTGGAGGGAATGCAAGATGAAAAGGCATTTGTTCACAATCAAACTGATTGGTAGAAGTAAAGCTGTTTCGCTTCTTTACTACGACAGGATGAGAATCCAAGCATGTTAGCTGTGCATTGTGTCAGCCACAGGGAAAATTTAGTTGGAAAAAATGTTGCTCCTAAACTGCACGAAATACTGTATTCTATAATCAAATGTATCAAATCCATCAAAGCAAATGCCAAAGCACAACGTCTCTTCCAGAGATTTTGTGAGGCCTATCATGCATATCATAGGCAGTGGCTTGTAACTAGACGTTTGAGCCACGGGGAAAATCTTAGCTGAAGAGGGCCACCGACCAACGTTCAGCAAAAAGTTGAGAAATGATAGTGAATATGGATGTGGAGGATGTCTACACTGAAACCCAAAGTCAGCGGAAAACACTCAGAAAAATTTCCAAAGAACGAATAAAACACAATCTACTGAAAACCAAAAGAACACTAAATACCGAGATATAAGCTAAGTGGGGACCTACATTTTATATTTATCTTGCCATGGGAACGGTTCGCACCCCTGCTCCCCGTCAGTTACGCCACTGATCACAGACGATTGTTGCTCCACACCGAAGTAAGTTGACTCTCAAAGGGAAACTGCCTAATAAGATTTATGGAACTATTTGAACCACTCAGTGAGTTTTTGAAGGATAAATCTGAAATGATGCAAGTACTGCTGATGACCTACTGATGACCACAGATGGCAAAGCTTCTGTGTGCTACTTGGCGGGTATGTTTGAGAAAGTTTGTTCTTCAAGTAAGCAGCTCCAATAAGCCAATGCAACACTTTGCGATGCAAAAGCAAAGATATTTGGATTTGTGACATTTTTTAGTTTGTTCAGAAACAATATTTTGTCGCTATATCCAATTTTCTTGGTTAAAATAATGTGATAACACTAAATAGGCAAATACAGTTATTGCTGCACACGT
>JGI24159J19872_10012784_pt1 | contig 10938 bp, 7 predicted proteins | sample Ectturendosymbi4_FD_19872 | JGI IMG/M metagenome (IMG submission 19872)
AAAAGAATCAAACAAGAATTTCTGGACACAGACAGCGTTCAATTGAAAACCTTCGCTTACTACTTATGGCAAATTTAGCAAAATACTGACTTCTTGACTTCCTAGACTGAACAAATTTTTATATATAATGTAATAAATAAGTTTTATTACAAAAGACCGCGGGGCCCCCAAAAACGCGGGGCCCGTAGCAATTGCTACATTTGCTACTATTGTTAATTCGGCACTGTCCAGGATATATGTTTAAATCTGAAATTTCCTCCAACATATCACTGTAAATGTTAGTGCTGAGGTTAACTCAACCAAGACTGGTTTCTATTCCCATTAGAACAGGGCTTCTCAACTCATTTTCGTCCGTGGACTAGCATGCCTTTTCAGATAACTCTGTGGAGTCCAGCAGATAACCAAAAAATTTATCAGACACAAAAATCAATTTACACATTGCATTTAATACACAGTTCTATCTACATAAGTAAAATCATGTGGACCCCTTCAATAGGTCACCATGGACCCCCAGTCGAGAAGCCCTGCATTAGAAGCTACGGACCTCCGCTAAAAGCGGCCTTCTCAAAGTGGCCCGAGCAAAGTTAATTGCCCAACCCTGATATTTCAATCCCCGCGTTTGAACATGGAGCGAGGTCTGAAGTAGAGTCACTATTTTATCGTCCGTTACCATGTTGTATATGCGCATACGAAGGGTTGGCTTCCAACAGTAGTACCTCGTCACGCAGCTGATCGCCTGCGTTCTGAACATGACGTCGAAGAAAAACCGACCTTCAGTTGGAAGCCTGCAGGTTGACACAGCGCTGTCAAGTCGCTATTCGCTGGAAGCGGAACATGCGGTCATGTGGCGTTTTGTTAGTCGCGGTGCAAAGGAGCGACCGCATTGAATGCAGAGCTTCTTGAAGTACATCTTACCACTTCTCCTCGGGCCATCCATGATGGTGCAATAGCAGTTTGATAGTCTTCCATGCGGAGTGATTGGATCTCTCACATTAGCTATTGCCTGTTGGGTGGTAGGGTGTGGAGCGACTGGAAGCAATACCTCGTTCTGCAAAATAATCCTTCAAATCTGAACTCATTAACGACGAGCCACGATCACTGTGCACGTACGCAGGCAAAAACGAAATATCAAACACAATCTACGACCCGTCGTACTAGAAAATCACGCAAAGACAAATGGGAACCGNCTGTATTTNTCGATTGCAACGAAAAGGTATGGTCTAGGCCCGCGGATGGGTCCTTTGAAATCGATCGNCAGACGCTCCAACGCGTGTGTCNCTNAGAGGGCAATCCGAGCAGGTTTGAAAAATCTCGGCTTTGCTTCTGCGCACGTTCTGCAATTGTTTACGGCAGTTTTCACCTCATCACTTGTTCAGGGAAAATTCCTTGACCGGATCAAGTGATGCATTAGAGAAAATCCAGGATGCCCAAGTTGTTCATGAAGTGCTCGTATATTTGCTGTCGAGGGCGTCGTTGAGCATACACCAGACATTGCTTCCGAAGCAACACGCTCCTTTTCTGGTCTGTGACATACAGTATACGTTAACTGACTTAACTCGATCATCCACACCAACAGCTTGGTATTTTTTATTTTGCCTCAATTTTTCTGATCGAACATAATTGCGACAGAGCGTTGGTCGGTAATGAGGGTNAAATGCTGACCTTTCAAAAAATTAGACGATTGGTGTGTGGCTTCTATAATTGCACAAGCTTCGTTTTCCGCGGTGTGATACTTCTGTTCAGTGGCGTAGCCAGTCCAAGAAATTGGGGGGGGCAAAATGCTTGATTTTAGGCGAATAACACTATTTTGTTTGGAAAAGCGCCTCTCAAAGCACAAAATGACTATATTTTCTAAAAAGTTTGGGGAGGCATGGCCCTTTTGGCTCCCCCTGGCTACGCCTATGCTTCTGTTCGTGACTATTTAAGGTTCTACGCGACAGGTGGACCTTCTTGGGATGACACAGCTGCGATGGCGTATAGTCGGAAGCGTCAGTTTCCACCCCGAAAGAAATATCATCCTTAAATGACTCTCAGGCTGGCTTTGATTGAATCATTTTTCAAAGTGTTTCATGCTTCCAAAGTTTGCCCAGTCAATGGAAATTCCTTTGCCCTTAGCGGTGGTCGCGATTTTTTAGAAACGTTTGCAATCCATGTGTCATAGTAAGCAAATAGACCAAAGACTCTTTTTAACTCCTGTAGGGCAGACGAAGGCTTTAACGCTAATAAAGGTAGTAGACAAGACCGACCACGGTGTATTTCCCTTATGAAACTCGGTAACCTAGCAAGTCTAGTACATTTACTCCAATTTTCGACTTAACTTCGTCAAAAGTTAGTCCGTCCGTTTTCGCAGCTTCTAAGAAACGTCGCAAATCCTCCCGGTGTTCTTCATCAGTAGCACCCGCCACAGTCAAATCATTGAGGTAAGCGTAAACTTTTTCGAAGCGTGCCGTTCTATAAATTCATCCATCGCTCTCTGAAATGCAGCCACGCCGTTACTCACTCCAAAAAAAAGCAGTCTGCAGTATCGAAAAAGCTTCCCGTAGCTTCAGAAGCTGTCATGGACTTTCTTCCTGAATGAGAACNTGATAACAGGCTGATTCTAGATCTAGCGAAGTATAAGCGTCTGAGCANCTTTGCTTACTATTTCGTCAATGCAATGCAGGAAGTATGCATCCAGGTAAGCTTAATTTTNAAGCTGGAGTAAAATTATTGTAACGGAATAATAAGGTAGGTAAAAATTATGACGGAATAATCGACGTACAGTCGTTTCTTGCCACCTGTTTGAATTACTACCAATATCTGCACTCTCCACGGAGAATTTGCAGGTGCTATCACATCGGCTTCAAGTAACTGTTTTATCTCAGATTTTATAAAGTCCGAGTCTTCTCGACTGTACCTACGGGATTTTACAGCAAATAGTTTACAACCAGGGTCTAGGAAAGACGACTTTAACTTTGCGGTAGCAACACCAAGCACCATTTGAGTTTCGCGAGGAATGCGCAGGGGAGGATCAGACCTTCCATAGCAGAAGGTAATTTCAGAGTAGCGAATGAGAAACTGTCGACCCAGTATCACGTCAGCAAACAGGTCTGAAGTCATTCAAATTGGTAATTGATATTTTAATCCAAAAATGTCAATGTCAGCTTAGGTATTTCAAGGAGATAGTTAGTGAGTAAGCCTGAGCCACATTTAGAGCGTATCAGCAACTGTCTAAATCTGTGACATTTTCATCCTTTGAGCCCAGAAATTATATCAACCTTCTTAGCCAGAAACGTTTTAAAAGCTTAAGTTTATGCAAATGTTATTTTAGCAAAGTTTAGAATTGCGCGTAACGCAAAAAGAAAACTGTACTAGCCGCCAAAGTATACGTATTAGAGAAGACGTGAAACTACGTCTCTATGTCAGCACACAATTTTAATTTGAAAGTACCGGTCTAACAGCGTGAAATCATACAACGAAGTTCATAATGCGACGCTCTCCAGCTGAGCTGTGACACACAAGGGAAAACTTAAAACCTATCCAAGCAAACAGATCGCGATTCTTGCGACTACAGGGAGAGCAGATTGTCAAAAAGGCATTTCCTTTTGCGTATACCATGTTTAAATTTCCCTTAAATCATTAGCTTGAGTTTCGAAAAGGTTCGGTGCTAGGTCGCTAGTCAGTGCATATCACGCTAAACCATGTCACCATGATCGTATACAAAAAAGAGATGAGTTGAATGGCTGATTAATTTGCCTTTTTTAGGTTGAAGCATTGAAGAAAATGCAAAAAAGGATCCATTGTCAGATAAGTTAATGTTTGGCTTACAACTATAAATGCGATTCAGGTTTCAGTTTGTTGTATTTTCATGCTTTCGAACAGAGAGAGATTGTTGCAACAGCTAGTGTTTAAATTCAGATTTTGGAAACTTAACTTAGTCGAAAAAATCCTCCTTTGCTCTTTAGAATAGAAATCACATATGATATAAGCCAACTTCGTTTGCACATTTTCTGACTAATAAACTGAGGACTTGGAGGCTTGTTAAAAAAACATATATAAGCAAAGACACCTGCACGGAGTTTTCGTTTTTTTGTCCTTGACATATCTAAAAGTTTTTTTTGTGATTTGATTCTTCTGGTAAAATATTCAGACTTTCTTTTCTCTTTTGCCAAAGTAAAAGTTGTTGGACTGATACGTTTTGCTAGATGCGTTTGTTTTCGCATGTAGTTAGTAGAATGAATCACTGCACGACTTTCTAAACACAAGGGAATTTCCAAACTGTAACTGACCCTAGTCAATAGACACCTGAGAAATCGTGCGTTGACGTCAGAAGATTCACATGTGCTAAGCAGATTTAGAAAACGTACGCAAAAGAAGTTGTGACCGATGCTTTTATAAGGTGTTGAACAGTAATCTTGAGGTTATAGTAAGCAGCCAGGTGTGCCGTTTGAAAGTATGAGTGGAGTAGCGTAGGAAGTAATCACCTTCACAAAATAGAGTGAAAAAACTGCTGTTGTGATAAAAACAGAAGCAAAAATGATATTGATTTCTTTTCAGGAATTTTCAGGCATAAAATCACTACTGATGTCTTAAAAAAATTATTACCAGAATTCAATAACCTTCTTTTCAGGAATGTTCAGGCATAAAACTGCAAATGATGTCTTAAGAAAATGATTAGCAACATTCCATAATCAAACTGTTCGTCGAGATCTCAGAAACTATAAACCCACTTATTTAAATAGCATAATCAGTTTTTATGAGCGGATTTTATGTTTTCACATGTTTCTTCAGGTTCTTACAAAGTCATTTACAAAATAATTTTTGTAAAAAAAGTTTTTCGTGTAAAGACTGTGCAAATATAGTTTATTAAAGTAAAGCATGGGTCAAACATATAAAAATTGCATCTGATGTGAAATTTTACTTTAATTATGATCATGTCACTGATATCACTGACATCTCATGTCACTGTATATAAAACGTTGGCCAAAACTGCATTACGTTTCATTTCACAAGCAAAGCTCCCTTTCGGATTCATATTTTTATACTTATTATTGAGATCATGATGAACTTTACAACGTCTCATGTTTGCAATTTCATGTGTTTAGTGCTTCCAGTGCTTTAGTCTATTTTTCGCAGAAATCAAGTTTTTGAGACTGATGCTATTGTAAGATTTGTGAAAACAAACCTCAAGTAAACAATTGGAAATAGGTTTGCAAGAAAATTTCAAAGACTAAAATGAAATTTTGAACATCACGGAAAAAAGAAAAAATGCAAACCTAAACAAGACGAAAATCTTGGTAGATGAAGCAAAATCATAAAATGTTTCTATCTCTTTTCAAACATAGGCATGTGTTACGCAAAGCAAATTTTTGATAGGCATGTGTTACGCAATGGTAGTGGAAGAGAAGCCAAAGGAATAAAATTTTAGTAGCTTGTTTATTCTTTAGGATTTGTTTTCAAAAAATAACTAACAAAAATGCTGATATTAAGTAAAACAACCTTCCACCCCTTGCAATTTATGCTTGTAAGGTGTATTTACTTCAGTTCAACTCATCATACTGAATAATATTTATATTTCTAATGATTTAACCTATAGGTTCAAAAGTATTGTCAATCAAATGTACTGATTGTTGAAAATATAATTTGAGAAATTCTATATTCGAAGTCAACTGTAAGACTCTACTATTTTTACTAAGATCAATCTAAAATTAGAGGAAAAACTTACCTTCGCTAGCACTCACTCCTTGTGCGAAAACTCTTATCTAGCGTTTCTAAAAGAGCTTGAATAATCGTATAAAATTTTAAGTGCCTTAGTCAGGGCTAGAACTACAGAACTTCATTAAACGAGCTAACATTTTACAGCTTCAAAAGTGAAAAGAATTTTCTATTGGAGTTACATACTCCGATTATGCCGTAACTACCGACAATTGTCTGTTTATGCTTGCGGTAATTAATTGAAGAAATGCAAAATCTTCAACCGTAATAATAAAGCAAATAATTAGGACATAGCGTAAAAGTTAACATCAGTTTTGTTTCAATTCTTAGTATTCTCAATAGACTTGGGTGCCAGCCAATTTTCTACTTAGGTATTAAAATAACAACTAATAGAAATTCTGATATCCAGTAATAACTAACTTTCACCACTTAGTCTTTCTTCTTTATATGTGGATTTGCTGAAGTGCATCATTGTGTACAATAAATCTATTTCTAATGCTTTATCATATGCTACTGAGTTTGCCAGCATTTAATGTGCATTGAATTATTCTCAATATCTAATCTGAGAATGCTAAAACTATCGTAAAGTCAAAATCTAAGAACCGCCAAGGAACATTTGTAAAAACAACTCAGCATGCAGCAAGACTACATCTTCGCTTTTGTTCCCTCCCTTGGGTAAACACCATCATATTAAGATTTCTGGACGAAGTAGATAAATACACTTGCAAACATGTTGGTTGCCCAGTTTCTGAGCTACCAGGAAACGCGATGACATTTTGCAGCTGTACAAGTCACACCATTCTTTGCTCTTGGAGTTTCATGCTCAGATTTTGCCATAACAACATGAGAAACATGTTCATATGTTCATGCCTGCGGTAGATCATAGAATAAATGCATCGCCTTATAGAAACTGTAAGAGTAAAGCGGACTTAGTGAAAAGCTCTAATAGTGAAAAGCTATATTCCTGTTTTCAATTTTTGTTATTCTCTTTAAAAACTTGAAAAGAAACCAGGGCCCGGCCTTGGGTATTTTTAATCACACAGCAACGCCTCCGTTCGGCAAACACGTTGCGAAAAAACAGGCATTATTGTTAAATTTTGGAGACACATTTTGCAGTTGCAACACTAACGAAATGATAACACAAAAAGCAAAATCTCTTTGGGAATTCCTGACGTATGAAGCGAAAGTAATATTTCGTAATTCAAATTTTACTCGGTATAATATCGTGCAATTGAATTACATTGCATTATCGACATATATTTACGTTTTATCCCAAGCTGACATCTTTTCATAAAAATATATAAAGCTGTAGAAAATGAATGGGACGTACGATTTGACATATAGTTTCGATGAAGCCTTTGAAAACTTTTCTGGGGACAAGAGTGACCTACATTTGACGAGTAAGTTGAGTCATACTGCTATGTTTCTGCCTGTGTGCTTTGATAAAGTAGCAGTTAAGATTGCAAATGAATGACATTTTTTATCTTTTCACGAACAGCGACTTCCGCAACAAACCTTGAACAACAGACAAATGACGTGAATTGGGCCAAAATAGTTATTTCTTTCCTAATATTCATCGCTGGAATCATTGGAAACACCGTCGTTATTTTTGTCATTGTTGTTCTCCAGGAATTTCGAAAATCCGTAACCCACTGGTAAGCTTTGCATAAAAAACACCATTGCCTCTCTAGAACGTATATGGTATTTCCATATTATCATTTTCAGCTCTTTCTGTCGGTGAGATATTTGTACTCGTATCTTGTCAACGTCGATCCAATGTTTGGTAGTGATCCATCTTTTTTGTATTTTGCTATTATATTGCAAACTTTTTGAACAAACTTATACCATTATTATGTCATTACGATGCGTTTTCTGGCAGAATTCTGCAAAAGACTATAGTTGACGTACCGTAAACATAATGTTTTTCTAAACAATTCTGAACAAGATATTTTTTCATAGGTACATTTTGCAGCTAGCCGTTGCTGACTCGATGTTTTTGTTCTCACTGCCTTTCAAAGTGACTGAAGATGTCAATTTAAGATGGATATATCCTGAATGGATGTGCAAAGCTAAGGAAACTTTGCTTTTTTTGAACTTCTACGCCTCTTGTCTGATTTTACTGGTAAGGCAACGCGATGTGATATATATATTCTCCAATTTTTGCACCGTATCATGAAATAATTAACAGACAATACTCGTGAAGTTGTTGCCAATATTAAGGGTGACATCGCCATCCGAGAATGTGGTTCCCAAGTTTCAAGAGGTCGACTAATTAGAACTACCATAGCTTTTGTTTCTTACGTTTTTGCTAAAAACGTAAAAATAATCAATTTTTGGAGTTTCTCAGGAATGAACCGAATGCTGTAACTTGCTGTGTGTATGCGTTCTAATACAGTATTGGGCAATACCACACGTTCTGGGCTTCCATTTTTGGGACTGGACCTTAAGTCCCCTCAAAGTAAAGATATTCTTACCTTTGCCACATAAACAAAATGCACCAAAAACAGAAATATACAGCACAATTCAAACACAAGAAGTAGAAACACACAGTTTGCATATTTCTAAACCAGAGCTCCCAAACATTTTGGTCTGCGACCCCTTACAATTTATTAAAGTTTCCCTCGACCCTTCATGTTTGACAGTGACAAACGGATCCATTATTTCATTCCAGATCAGGGATGGTCCTGATGGCGAACATGTTTGCTATCAAGGACCATTTGCATCAGGGGATATCGCTGTGAGACTGCAAAAGTAACAATCAGTTTTATCATAAAATATATCTTTGCCTTCCTAAGAAAATAAAGAGAAAAGTATAATGCCGAGGAATAATCCTTCTGCCACGGTCTCTTATCTGTTATCATGGAGTTACGTTTTGAAGCGAAGTTGAGTTCTAACTCGGGTAACGAATATTATGATGCGGGCCACATTAAATTTTCACGCGGATCAAATACGGTCCGCGTAATTATAGGTTCCCGTCGCTGTTTTAGATATTTTACTGAAATGTTAGTACTCGAGAACAAACAAAATACAAAAGTTTATTTAGATCAACACCACTGAATCATTTAGTGCGATGGGTCCCACTGCTTTTTGTTGCACAGCAACAAAGTGCAAGTCTCAATGCAATTTCAATGTCGTCAAGGCTTAAAACCATATTTTCTTTTGATGGCTGCGTTGTCAACGTTGAAAAAACAACTTGGAAAAATTACGTTGATAATGGCTAAAGTCATGAAAAGTTAGAAATTCTGTTCCAACACTAAGCCAAATATTGTGAAGTTTTTTTTCTGGAAAATTCAAGCTGGTTATCGAATCTGAAGATAATTCAGCAAGTTCTTCCTGAGGTATAAGGGGTGCTCGATGTTTGTTTATTATATTACAACAGGTTTATTTATTAAATCAAACTTGGTACTGTCTAGTTCTAGAATAAAATGCCTCTGAAGGTTTCTTTGAAAAAAATATACTTAACAATATGATCGGCCTTATCCAGTGGCGTATCTATGCAAAATGGTGCCCATGGCAAAGTTTAATGCGCGCCCTTTCTAATAATTTAAATTTTAGATATAGGCACAATTTTTGCGAAAATTAAACCATGAGGAAAATAAATGTTTTCAAATGGAAAATCTTTGTGTTGATTTTTGCTTTTAACTTTTCAGCAAATAAAATATAACTTATCCATAAAACCATACTTCTAAACTCATTTATTTTTATTATGCAGAATATCAAAACATCCAAATGATAACGTTATCATAATTTATAGGTCTACATAGTGTTGCCCGAAAAAATTGTACATCTTACAAAAAAATCAAGCAACATATTGCAACCGGAAACGACAATTTCTTTCAAAAAGAAACACATTTAATTTCGATTGTACAATGAATTTTAAATGCAAATCATGTACCTTGTTGTGTTCGAAAAAAACGCAATTCCATCGAAACATTAACATATCCAGCCTTTTCCGGTTACAGTACATAAAATTTCCCTTTCTATGCTCATCAAAGCTAGACCACACAATCTGCCCTGACTTATTCTTAGTCATTGAGGCTCGGGAGGTATGAAAGGACCATTTTCACTTTGGTGAAAGATTGCTCGCAGCTTGCAATACATACTGCCATCGTCAACGTTTTTTGCAAAGCAATTCGAAGAATGTCAGGAGGACTTCAGGACGCGATAATTTTAAGGTGCACGGATTGAAACTAGCATTTTTCAGCCTGGAATAGTCTCGTACAGTTGCTTGCTATCTACATATGAACTGTAAACAGCTCCTAAATTGTCACATGTAGATTTTAGTTTTTCACAGAGAGGACCGTAAAAAGGCCTTGGACATCTAACCGAAAGACAAATTTGGATAGAATAGCTAGATCTAAACACGAGTAACAAATCACTTCTTTAATGAGTTAAGCAGTTTTTCTGAACTGGTACGTTAACAATACTAAATTCTAATTTTTCAAGGACTAAGTGATGTTCTCTTCCTTAGTCTTTGGACTGGGGCATTGTGTTCAACCTTTAATCGGACACTAGTGACCATCGAAGAAGTTTCGTACAGTAGGAGTGGACCGTCGTCCGCAGCAGTTAAGTGAATCGTAAATCTGTATATGACCCCAACACCAGTTATTTGCATCATAGTCAGATTATCACAGCTGCGGACTTAAACCCGTCGCAACCAGACGCTGACTTATATCTTCTTGCCTGACATACAGCAGTAAGGAGTGACTTGGCCTTTCTTATACCCTGAGAAGGACGATGCCTTGTAGATGTGACAAGCGAGCGTTCTTGTTCTGTCACAATGTGTCACAATATCTGACCGTCGTGTTGTGTCACAGTACCGTAGTTTTGTCATAATGCTTGGTGGAGATGACGCAACACGCCCGACGCAACCCTTTAACGACCGCGCGAGCCAATAAATTGGCTCGAGTTTTTTTGGTTATAACTAGCCAGCCGCTATAGCTAGAGAGGTGTTCAAACCCTCTACGGATTCAGCAAGTCTAGTAGTTTCGAGTGAANAAAATTTTTTTCAGTTTTGGGTTTGGGGTTCTCTTGGGGGGGCGTCACAAGTGAGGGTGNTTTCGCGTCTTTGTGGCCTACTTTGCCCGGCCCTGGACGCCCATCGAATGGGTCCACGTTTTGGCCCAAATATTTTTATGAAACTAGGCTGTCTCCTGGGGCTTTAGAGCCCTTGATTGGCTTTCTAGCATATCTGGATGAAAAATTATGCCACAAAAACCAAAAAGTAGTCAAAAATCCTACCCC
>JGI24159J19872_10012785_pt1 | contig 10937 bp, 13 predicted proteins | sample Ectturendosymbi4_FD_19872 | JGI IMG/M metagenome (IMG submission 19872)
GCGCACCGGCTGCATATTGCTACACTATCTATCCACAGCATTTGTTACATTATCTATCAACAACATAACGAATAGATGCCAGTAACTGAGGTTGGCCGCTGATGTCGGTGGATTCATCTACTTACATTGCAAACATTTTACTCTTCTTCACAGAATCATTTAAACCGTTTTGTTTATCTGCATACATGCCACAAATGCGCCTATATAAAAGCCATTGCTTGACAAGCGAACCTTTTATCTCCTCAGCTTCAGTACCAAACATTGTTTTCACCACTGCATTGCCAGCTGGAAGAACATTAGTTTCTGCTTCTGTGTGAAACGTTCAGTTTTTAGCTGTTAACTTAACTGTGCTACCTCTTAAACCTTCGCATAAACTTTGAAAAGTTTTGTCATTCCCTGACTATGACTCTGTTGTTTCCTCTTATTGGAAATTATCGTGAGGTTTGTAAGAGAGGTGAACACATCTGTTTGTAAGGGGCCTGTTTAGTTAAATTGTGTCGTTGTTTCGTTTTAGACAACAATACATTACAAACAAGACATTGGAGTTTACGTTCTTTGTCACCGCACATCCCTATGTCCAATCCATATAACTGTCGTATTAAGGACTGTTTCTTGATACCTGTTCTGTTCTTATGACTTTCGTCTCTAGTTTCAACAATATCTTCTACACTGCTTGCATGCTTTCTTTTCTTCGTTCTAAACTTGTCCATCTTGAATATGATGTCGGTTTTACTATACTGCAAACTGCAAATAAAATAGATGCGTAAGTAGACAAGTACTGCAGCAAACACAGGCTTCACTGCAAAGATACGTAACAAAGGTAAATCTGCATGAAGATATACAGTAGGCTATACAACAACCACAGTCATGCCTTTTTAAACTGGACTTTTCTGCAAAGAGATTTGCATTTTATGACGTAAAAGGAAATGGAAGAAATATAGCTTTTCTCTCAGCCTTGTAATGTTTCCTGAATTTTTTGCTAAAACGAACGTTTGGCTCAACAAATAGACAAAAATCCACGTGAAACATTCCCATAATGCCATGAGTATGACAACTCGTTATCGCACGGCAACTCGTAAAAGGAAACGGAAGATACATAACGGAAAAATTTGCAGCGACCCGGCGTTATGCAAATAGCACCCCAGGGTGCCCAGGTATCCGGTACCCCGGGTGGAAACCACTACACTAACCCTGAAGTTGTATCAACGGGTCGCGTACTGTGAAGAAACGCTTTGCTCAAGGTTTGAAGCAGCTATCTCCAACCCGCTGCCCAGGAAAAAATATATGCGCTGTTGTGTGTCGTACTCATGGCATTATGGGAATGTTTCACGTGGATTTTTGTCTATTTGTTGAGACAACGTTCGTTTTAGCAAAAAATTCAGGAAACATTACAACCTTTGACCAACTATTCCTTAGGTCGATGCAGTTATTTTTTTGTATTTTAAAATCGATCTTTTTGAGATTTTAGGCTAGAAATGTATCACTAGCAATAGCGAAGAATAACCTCGGGATATACGTGACACTAACCATGAATGTTTAGTTTGTAAAAATGCACTGTGTTTTGTAAAAATACACTGCGCAATATGCTTGCGCAAATGATGTTGCGGAAGATATTCGTTTCTCTATTCGACCAACGCTACTCATTTCGTGGCTACAGATATGAACTCGCGCTTGACAACGTGAAGCAGAAATATTAAACACTTCACGGTGTATAAGACGCTCGTTGTTGTCTACATAAGTGCCAAGCAGCAGCGCAGAAACAATAAAAAACGCCGTTTCATGATCATCACGTGCTGTTGTTCCCCACGTTTACTGCTACTTTTGTGCCGCTGAGCACAAGGGCACGAATGTAGAAATTCCTTTTTGCGGCTTCCCAACCCTAAATTTTTTAGTTTAAATAAACTTCAATATCTTGAAAATTTGACACGAGAGGAAAGTCTGATTTTGGACTGGGAATGAGCAAACTGAATATTAGAGTGTAAATGCTACCTGCGATTATCACGAAAAAGAAGACTTTAATCCCCACACCCCCTAGTTCACCTCAGCGGACCTCTAAGGGTACTCAGACTCTATTTTGAGAACAACTACCCTAATGAATTAATTCTGACGCATTCTCGGTTTAAAAGAAGTTAGTTCATGAAAGGTATGGAGTGAAATTTTATGTCCTGGTAAAAGAATATGAATTTAGACGTAATGAAGGCCTATGAAAGCTAGCTATGTCGTCATGAACTTGTGGTATTAGACACGCTAATACCGCATGTTCATGTCAACATGGCCAGCATGTTCGACATACTTCACGACGACATCTTTCGCAGACTAATCGCCACATTGCTTGAAAATTTGACGTTTTGTTCACTGGAATAACGACCCAGTTCGGAAATAATATAATTGACGATCGGCACAATTTTAAAAATCACCGCGCTATTTTATTTGTGACAAAACATTTACTAAAAAAGTTTCCAATACCTTTGCAAACATCGTTGTGCTCCTACCTTATCGAGACAACACATTCTCTCGTGACAAACAAAAATCTCTCACACATTAAAACAAATCAATTTGCTATTTTCCTGTTTTCTTAACATGAAGTTGAAATAACGCAGTGAATGCTATTTCAGTGTCCCGCAGTTGATATTTTTATTGCGCGCCAAATCGATACACAGCGCAACTTAGCCTGGTGCATGGCACTGAATCCACCACCTTTGCAATCTTTTCCTGTGTTTTTTGTAAAATATGAACTGCTTCACAAACTGTCGCACGACAACTCGTTATGATTTGGAATGCAATTCTACACATGCTAACAAAACGTTCTTTGCCACCGAAAGCATTTGACAATATTTTCAAAATGTTTTTGCGTCGCGCAAATATTTTCATGCGCGAATCAGCACCGGATTTAGATGATGGGGTGCCTGGGGCCCAAGCGTGGTGGGAGGCCCTATGTGCGGATACAAAATGTTTAGGTAGGGGATGATCGATGCAGTCAATAGTATTTCCACACATCATTAATATTTACGACGTAATCTTGTCACGTCACATTTGCTACCTCAGCTGTAACAAAACTTTATGATAGAACATGGCATTTGACAATGATTAGCGATTTGTGAAACTGTTGCAAAACCAGCCGCTAGAAGCATCGCATCTTCTTGTTTTTTAATATTTGCTTGAAAAAAGTTGGTAAAAAATTTTTGGAAAAAGTTTCTGGGCGATTCAACGTTTTCATCATTTCTAAACACCAGTCCTCGCTCAGCAATAAGTTTTACGACAGAAACCAAACGTTGCAGGCAGAGGCGATTTCCGATATTGTTCACATTGACTGACCTGACTGGCTAGTTCTGTATCAATTCTTCATAGTGATTCTGCAACTAAATGTAATCGTGACATCTGTATGTTCGTGGCATCTGTACGTTCCATTCGATGCTCGTGGATCCTCAGGCGCTCAAGAGCGTGCTTCCAGTCGAAGATTCCTTTTCTAATACGGAAATGCGCACATTTAGTCGTATCCGCGCACATCAGTCTACAAGTGAAACATTTTACAATTTTGTGGAGAAAAACAACGCCAGCAACTACTTCGCCGTTAATAGTGGTTCTGGCGACGAATAAGACTTGTGGTACATTTCCGTGAAAAGTTTCTGTTTTTTCTGTGTTATGGAACATCATGTTTTAAAAATGACTTTCATCACAATCTCAAAAAGAACCTGTTTCATATTGCAACCAATATTCCCACATTTTGTTCCGGTATATTGGCTGGCCAGAGGGCGCAGAGACAGATAACCTTGCCTCCAGTGGTAGCGTCAGCCATCTCATCTATTGTGTTTTTCAATGATACATCTTGATGTTCTTCTACTACTACACTGCTGGTTAAACTAGGTCTATTTCATCTTAACGTAGATCTTGGTCTGTCACAATATGTTCTTCAATTTTCTGTCCTCTTACAGGTTCCACAGAAATGTTTCCGCTTGACTTCACTGCCACTGTAAAATACTCACTTGAATGTTTCTTGTCTTGGCTGCAACTTATTCCTCTCTCATTTTTGCCTCTTTTGCTTTTTTACGTCTTTTACAACCACTTGCATAAACTCTACACGTGTTAAGATGACGATCCCCCTTATGTCCATGTAAATTTACTAAAAAGTTCAGTAAAGCTACCACATTTTCATCGCAAAAAGGGAGGACAATTTACGACTGTCACTTACTTGAGTGTATTACCTACACTTAACAAGTCAAATAACAATTAGGCCTATTGATAAGTTTGAAGCATTGAATTGAGACGTCCAGTGTAGACGATGTTTCAGTCAAAACACACAAAACAAAATCCCTATTTACTTGTTCTATTTAGCTCATTAATATTTTGAAGTTTCCTTAATTTTTTTTAATTGCGCCTATGAAACTAGTTGCAATATTATGAAACTAATTGCATGAAAGATGTTTTAAATTGCACACCAGCTTTAATAGAGTAGAAACTGGTTCAGTTAGAAACATTTCTCTTTCTTTTAGGTTTGTGGCTGCATCAAGGAAAAAAATCGTTCCATATTAGCGTAATGAGTCATAACGCTAAAGTAAGACTGTGCAATCTTTATCAGTTTGCTGTTTTGCAAGTTGCCTAATATTTTGCCCAGCTTTCATGTTCATCATTTTACAACAAATTGCTATTGGTTGATGCTGTTTTTGCACGAACTCAAACAAGTTTTGGTATTGGTCAAACAGTTTAGCTTCATCAATAGAAACGTTTCTCTCAAGCAGGTACTACTCACATGGTTCAACATTTTCCCATTCAGTTGTTTGCAAGTGGCGGAATCTAGTCAAAGCATTTAAATTCAGCAAATAAAGTGGTCCATTTAGCGAGATGTGCAACATAAGACTTGTACACTACATATCCATCTGACATGAATAATACGCAGTCACGATCCTTGCCTTCTCTCGGTCTCTGAGTTTTTCTTAGTGCTGATTTAACTTGACTAGATATATACATCTGATTGTCTCTGTTGAATACTTGCCTTCACAGTGACGAAACACGATACAACCTCAAGAAATGATGTTTTGTACTTCTCAATATTCTGAACCTGCATATTTTAAAGCAATCAGAAATGATGGTAAACGTCTTAAACAGAGTTCGGTAAAAGAATTTCAAAAAAAAAAAAAAACGTTTAGAGAACAACAGTTGGCTTGTCGCTGGACATGAAGTATGAATGTGAAGCTGGGTGCATTTGAAGCATCTTTGGCAAGCTAGGATATAGTGATAGCTACCTGGTTACAGTGTGAGAAATACGTTTGTGGTTTCATTATCCACAAAGTCACAATAGTTTTTTCACTCACTTTTGGAAACTTTGTAAATGCAACCACACGTAGGCCTAATTAACTCAGCTTCAAAATCAATTAGTCATTTTCTGAAAAAGGGATACCTCTGACGAATTTCTTCATTTTTAGCATTATTGATTAGTTTTAATTACTACAAAGTAATACACTAAGTAAGCTATGTACAGTACACATCGTATGTACAATACACATCGAACATCGTATCACGGTCCATTACCAAAGCTAGTACAGTATCTATAATGGTGTCAGAAGTCTGCGCTCTAATGCCAAAGTCATTAAGATATTGACAAAAAATTTACCACTGTTATGTAACGATTAATGTGAAAACATTCCCGCCTTTCCAGCCGAGAATTAACTCAACCAAAACGTTGCAGACCCTCCCANGAACTAAGCTATACGCCACCAGCTTGTATCTTGTTGTAGATGAGTAGGGGCAGCTTACTCTANGTATATACAATATATCGTAGACAGTGGCGTANCTGACAGGTGTCAGAGGAGCNAATTGCCCCCCTGGCAAGCTAAATGTAAAAACCGGTCTCCCATTTAACTTATATTTCGGTTTTAGTATTGTTTTGGTTTTCAGTAGGTTGTTGTTTTTGTGTGTTTTTCGGATTATTTTCTGGTGATGTAGGGTTTTAGTTTAGCCATCCACATTCGCATTCACTATCGCTTATCAAGTTTTTTTTTTCTGTGTGTGGGCTAGTGGACCCTGTACTGTGGCCAGTGGGCCCCTTTTATCTAAGTTTACCACCCTGGCTCAAACCCTCAGTTGCGCCACTGATTATATAGTTATGTAAATAAAAAATGTAAAAGGGAGGATATTTTGACATGTTTGAATGTCCTCGGAGAATATTTCATTTCTCATGAAAAAAGTGGACATGTACTTCAAAGAGAGGGCGTATGGGAGCCATACCTAGCAATGTTACCCATATGCGACCTGTGCAAATTTGAGTAAAGCAGAGGCAAAATCTACCAGTAACGAGTAGAGTCGTAAACCCATACGTTCTACGTGGCTTGACCTTGGAAACACTAGATTCAGATACCTGACCGACTTTCAGGAAAACAATAAATGCAGTAGTTGTTTCTTCACAATATCAAGTAATGTACAAGTGAAATACTGTCTGGACGACCGATAATTTCATAGCGTCTACAAATAAACTTTCCTCGCTAATAAAAATGACTAAGTGGCAAGCACATGTCGTACATATGGCTAAACACATGAACATGGCGGGGGTCCCTTTTTGGTGGGGAGCCCTGATCCCGGGCCCCTTTGCCCCCCCCCTAAATCCAGCGCTGGGCTGAATAGTGATCTTGAATTATGCACTTTACGTGCATCGGTCGTAAAGTGCAAATTTGTCATCAGTCGTGCAATTTGTCGTCAGTCCAACGCTGGTTCAACTAATATCTCTTTCGAGGCATACACATGCACAAACTCAGCGACTGTTTTGCAGAACCAAGTCGGAAATGTGCCTGCGAACGTCTTTTCAACAGGAGCGATTCTGCGTTCTAGGATCGTTGCGAAGGGTTTTTAGGTCTGTCGCTATCATGTTGGACAAAACTGCTATCTCACATCAACATAATTTGTTGAAACCAATAGGAAAAACTTCTTGTATCACATATCTTGACAATCAAATGTTGCTTTTTTTCTGCATCGTTCGTTCGTTTTTTAGGCGTTGCACAGCGCGTCTTCCACATACGCTGTTAGTTAATGGAAACTTTCTCTTTGTAAGCGCAATCGTGACCTCACACGTTCATCTTCGTGGCTCGGTTCACATCAACGATTGAAAACAAATAAAACATTTTCCTTTTTTTCAATCAAACGATTTTAGTCAAACGAAACTGAACGAATAAAACCATCGTGTTTAAAAACTGTTGATTACAATATTTTTAACTACAATCATCAATAGCGTTGTCTGTTTTCATTACCACTTGTTTTTTGTAGGCACTGACAAAAAAGCGGTCACAAATCCGGCGAAAAAATGTACTGTGTGTTAAAGCAAAGTTTGTGCATAGTAAAAAGCTATGTGCAGAGCACCGTTGAATTAAAAACGCAAGTTTCCATATGCGATAGTTTCCATGTTGCGAGCAACGTAACCTTTACCATTACAGGTACCCACTGGTGTTTCTCAACTGTTTCTCGACAAGAACATAATCAGTTGTTGCGGTCGGAGTTTTGCACAAATTGAACTGTTTTGATCCCCAAGGTTGCACTTCAGTTGTCGCGTGGTATGTTACTCGCTCAGCAACTTAAAACTACCGCCAAGTCGATAATCGCTAAACAAAGACCTCTTTCACGCTTTCGAAACACAGCGTTTCCGCTTAACGGAACGAGGTGTGCCACGTAGCTCTCTCGACGGGAGTAAGCAAATGCCAATGCAGGAATGTACGACAAAGTGGGGCAAATTTAGTTGAAAAGGCTCACAGAAACTTCAAAACAGTGTAACTACTCATCTGCTAAAGCAGTGTGATCATCTAACCAACTTGTCGTGACAGCTTGTCGATGCCGNCCACGCCACACGAACATGTGCANTTTGCATCAAGCGTATCTCTACATTTTCCACATTGACTCAGGGGCACTAAGGGAAAATGCCTAGTCTAGGTCTAGTATTTTTGCAAATATGCAGTGAAGGGACTGGCCTGCGGTCCCTTCTTTATCAGAATAAAAAAATCAAACATTCACTTCATCATAGGCGCAGGCAGTTTTATCTGCCGAGGTCCAATCGTGTGAACCCCATACTTGATGGCATTGTGTTGCTTTGCTATTTACATTTTCCAACATGACACCTGTACAACCAGGGATGTAGTGCTAACACAAAAGTGTGGGAACGCATCTAAAAAATAGCCATTTTGAAACAACGTCAAAGCCATTTTAAGCCAAAACGTGAAAAAAGTGTGGGAACGCCGTTCCCACTCGTTCCCGGCCCACTACAGCCCTGGGTACAACTGAAGTGGATGAATTGCTGTTTCATGGTAGCCAGGGTTGCGGATTCGGAGGTTTTTGGGTGGAGTCGGATTCCTAACAATACTGGGAGACGGAGTCGGATTTTTTGTCCGACTCTGGAAGTCCAATGGATCATTTTTTACATCACACTCCTATATTGGGAATTCCTGTTGAAATGGTACAATTTCTTTTGAACCTTTTTTAGAAGCATATGTTTTTTTGCTGTGCACCACGATTTCCATTTATTTTCAGCCAAATTTCATATCCTTAATGTCAAGAAGTCGGAGTCGGGAGTCGGAAATTTTGGAAAGGTCGGAGCCGGAAATTTTGGAAAGTCGGACTCGGAGTCGCCAGTCGGAGTTGGAAATTTTGGTAGGGTCGGTGTTGGAGTCGGCTATTTAGTTATCCCATCTTTCTTTGTCCTGCGACCCCTATTTAGGTTGCAGACCTCAGGTGCTAGGGCTTGAACATTTAAACGAGGAAAATTATTCTTATTTTTGAGCTTGCATTTGCAAAATTAACCTCTTGCAGAAACAATTTCACTTGCACCAAGGATATATTTTACCTATCCAAGGGCAGCAACCAACATTTGTTTCAACTTGTACGTATGCCAAATGCGTAAAACGACCGGTTTATCGTCGAGTTTGACCCACATTGCACATTCGCAGTGCTGCTATATGAAATTCCTGCCATTTGGCGTGTTGCAGTTTCGCGATTTTTACTGTTTTTATAATATTTCCTACGCCTCTCCTAACAAACACTTTTCTGATGAGAAGCAACAGTTTTTTGAACAATTGCAGCTAGCTTAATCGGGTTACGTAGAGGCGCTGTGCCAATGGGGCCCAAGGAGCCTGCCCCTAATATGTTTAAGTGCATTGAATATTTTCACATGCAATAAACTTCTTCAAATTATTTCAATGTTCACATTCATGGCCGGACGAGACGGGAAGTCTGTGGTGGACGACTATTTGGTAGTTGCACTGCGCAAAAAGCCGATGACCCTGTCTACTCTGCACTTTGAAAAATGCACTTGGGCCCCCGAAAATATTTGTTGGCATGACGCACCTGGACATCTGCCGACTTTGTACATTTCATATGTCCTTATGTCTTCTCTTGAGCTGTCGCTTTTCGGTCAATATTTTCCTTAGACGATTTCTTTATCTCGTGTACCAATAACGTAAAGTCCCTTCCATATCCTCTAGCTCTAGCAAACCACACTTGGTGCAGACGATGCTGACGTTCGCCACGTGGTAACTTACGCATTTTTTTAATAAAGCGCTGTAGGCACTACCGGACTGTATACTTTACGACGTCGCATCGTTCTATTGTCTTTTTGCAATCGAAAGCTATCTGCATTTCGTCACGTTTTTACATCTTGTTACTTTTTGTCTATCCGCATCTTGTCATTGGTGCATCCTATATGGCCTTTTTTCTCGGGTCAGTCGCAGCGATAGACGCTTTTCTGCAGTCTGCCTGCCTGGAAAGAAGCACGGCATCCTATTCTGCCCGGAAGAGAAAAACAAACTTTGAAAAAGTAGCTTCCGGTTCCAACTCGCTGATGGGTTGGCTTTCTTCTGTTCCACGACAGGCTTGTTACGTTTACAGGCCATAATTTTTCCGTCGCTCGTGCCATGTGCTCGATGCACAGCACACAGACTGAATTTCATGTTCAATCAGTATTCCCTTCATACCTTGGTCTGCGCCCACGTATACGCTTTCTTTCCTGACGACTGGTTTGTTCTCACTCGTGCGGCTTTCAACAGTCAAATGTCTTTCGATACCTTCACCTTTTTATTCTCCAACGGCGCGTCAAACCTTCGAGCGACACCCAGTTTCTCGCCTAGAGAATAAGCACTTTACCTTTAACACCATTCCCAACCATTTGCCTATTTCTCTAGCACATGCGGATCTAGGGGGCTGAAGCCTCCCTAAGTTTTATCAGATACGTTTTTTGATCAATTGTTCCAGACACAGAAACGTCCATTGGGGTGATTTTTTGGATAGCTTTCAAATAAACCATTTTTTCCACAGAGATAGGGACGAAAATATTAAATGCAAAGCGTATTTTGCTGAATTTGGACAGTCCAAATGCGTTTACTGTATTTCACAAAAAATGAAACTTGTAATAAGTTTTTATACAAAAAATATGGTCCCAATGTCACATAAACTGCACGTAAGTAAACTCTTATTTCATTTGGGTAAGATCGGGCTTCTTGAGGACAAAGGTTGAATAAGCAGTAGACTATAATATTTTTTCCTACAAACGTTCCTGAATGAGCAGAACCGTCGCGAGAAAGTCGTCAATAGGGAAGGCTTTACGTTGCGGGAGGATTGACGTTTCTATAGGGGGGCTTGCCATTCAAAATTAACAAAAATTTCATTGATTTATAATGTTACATATTTTAATTTGGGGGGCTTGGAGGTTTGTTTGGAAGGGCTAAGCCCACCAAAGTCCCCCCGTGGCAACGGGACTGTGAATGAGTGCAGCTCATTTTATTAGTTAAACCAGCGTGGTCCAAACACTGCCACGCGGGCCGCATACGGAAATTACAGCGGACATCAACTTCATAGCCAAAACCAAGAAAAAAAATTCTTTTGCTATTTTGTTGGTGTGTTGTGCATCTTTTTTCTAGCAGAAAATCTCTACTTTGAGTCGCAAACAAACAAACAGAAAATTCAAAAATTGC
>JGI24159J19872_10012789_pt1 | contig 10936 bp, 8 predicted proteins | sample Ectturendosymbi4_FD_19872 | JGI IMG/M metagenome (IMG submission 19872)
CGACGCACAGACTTGTTTGGGCTGTGGACAACAGAGTCTCTGACAGCAGCAACGTTGTGTGGTGTCCTTGATGATTTCGGTCGTCCAGAGTGTGATTGTCTGCTAGCGTCTTTATGATTGAGGTTATGCACAGTCCCATGGGTTCTGAACTTGTTGACCCATCTGTAGATCATTGAATGGACAGGAAATGCAAGACATCTGAACCGTTCTTTGAATTGCAATTGAGCTGTGTGGATAGCCTTCTGCCGAAAATATGCCTCAACTATAAATATATTTTGCTCAGTAGCCCATGACATCTCGAAGGTCAAATTAGGTAGACTCTTAGAACATTATTCTACTTGGTAAATCTGCAAAATAAGAAGAATTGATTAATTATTTCAAAAGTTATTCAAGTTTAGGTGATGACCGTTTTTTTTGTGTCACCCTGTATGTTTCAGAAACTTACCTGTTGTACTTCATTTCAGTAAACTGTAAATTTTTATTTACCATTGATAGCCTTGAGCTTTTTGCTTTATTCCATTCCAGTGACTTTTTTACACCCAGTTGCCATTGCAATGGGACTAGCATCATCACATTGTAATTTAGCTCAAAGAAAAACTTTTCAACAGCATTTTCACCGTCAAAGCAGATAATCTGCAGCTTCAGACCTTTTGTTACACCAGCTGACAATTGAACTTTGATGCAGAACAAAACTCTATTGGTTGAAATAATTCCTTGAAAATGCATAAATCACAAAGTGCTGCTCCAAGCAAATGTCTAGAGATTCTTGGCTCATTGATAGAAACAGTACTGGGTCTCTGTAATAGTGATGCAGTCAAAATTTTTGATAGGAAAACGATTTGATGCAACTATATGCATACTCGGTCCTGAAATCTTATTCAAAAAGATGGAAACAGTGTGCCAATCACTGCTACAATTTTTTGTGTGGCATTACCGCATATCACAAGTTAATAGGTTGGCTTTGAAAAATATGGACACATTTTTTAAATATTTGTGACTTGTTCTGTCATGAACTTAAGTTTGCTTTGGTCAAGTTTTAGCAGATGTTGAAATACTGATTCGAATATGCTGTATGTGCTGTGTCATTCCAGTGCCAAACGTTTAAAATGTTTTATGTGTGTTAGGTGACAATGGGTGTTAACTTCATGCATGTAACTGTTACACGAGTTGCGTAAGAATATACTTAATAAGTAAAACTTATCAAATTTGTGAAAATATATCCTTGAGAATGGAAGTAACTGTTGTAAAGGAAGCAAGTGAAGAGCTTTGGCTTCCCATTGCTGATAAAGTTAAAAATGCTACTGTTTTCATGGATCAAGAATCTGCTGAATGTTTATTCTGGACCAGTGGGCCATTATTGCTTTTGTCAGCTGGTGCTAAAAGTATTAAAATGCTCTCCTCGTTTGAGAGTGGTGCAATTGATGACAAGAAAGCTGTTTTTATTTCCTCAAATGCACTGACTGGTACAACTTTAGCAATCATTGAAGACATACTGAAATCAAGTTCATTTGATTACAGCATTATTTTCACAGCTGTTGATGAGGCCACTCATCGTTTAGCTTTGGGAAGAGGGGAAATGTTTTTTCAGCATCTAGAAGATAAGATTAGCCAATGCATGGGAGATACGAACTGCACTTGTGAAATCCTTTATGCGCCCACATTCCTTGCCCCCTTCACTTCTCTGCTGTTTGTTTCCCCCACTTTTAATGATTTTTTTCCTCTTGTTCATCGCGATTTACATGCAATAGATAGCATGAGAAGGAACAAAGCAGAACCGCGTTCGATCGAAAGGCTCTCCGACGTTCATTTCTATTCGCTGCCCGTCAGTTATCAGGTGCAAATCAGAAAACTAGCTTCCAGTTTTAACGCGCTGTTTGAAGTTTTAAATTGCAAAGACGAGCTGTTTGCGGTCGGCACCACTAGCCGCTTGATCGCAACGCAGCTAGCAAACCATCCCGCTGCAAAACAGCGACGGAAAGCTGCGCCGAAGCAAGCTTCCTTAGTGCTCATCGACCGGTGTCTCGATACAGTGGCAGCAGTACAGCACCATGACACTTCGCTTGTGGACAAAATCTTGGCCACGTTGCCTGAACTGCCAGGTGAGTGACATACTGTAAAGCTGCTGCATTTGTTATTGCATTTGGCTACTGCCCGAGTGTGCTTCGGAGGAAGGCTTTTTCATTTGGGTTGTAGTGTCGCGATCGTAACTTGCACAATCCTTTTTTAAATTGCTTTAATTTAATTCATGTTTTGAATGAATACCAAATATTCACAATCAAGCACCTGGTCAACCACGGACTGATCAGATAGGCAACGGTTTGCTTCTATGTGACGGCTGCCCCTGACTGGTCCTACTACGACTTTGTTGAGGCTGCCTGCTAACGCGAAGTAAATCGAATTTTTAGCCGATGTGACTTTGAGGTATGCATCATCCCGTTCTGCGTTTACTTCACGCAACAGCTGCACTTAAAACTAGAAGGCCCTGCTTAAAGAAGCCGTTGCCATATGCCTTCTGCGACGAAACGACAGCTCCAATTTTCTCGCTGATTTTTATACGTTTTCACGGTTTGCTGGAAAATTTTCAACGAGAGCGAGTCAGAAGTTGTGACGAAGCGAAAGCTCCGGTCGTAACGAAGCTCGCCTGTCCATGTCTGTGAAGTATTTTTTGCGATAAACCGACCAGGACTTAAATCAGGTTTCGCACACGCTGACGCAACTGTCAAGAGTCTGGATAGTGGTCAATACGTCTGCCAATCCGTCTTGTGTGCTGTACACGAATCAGGAATGTGAATTGATTACCTGACTGCGGTAGTTACATGGTTAAATAAAGCACCGGTTGGTGAGGCGAATGAAAACCTGTCTTGAAACTGTGAAATTTAAACACCGACTTGCATTTGCTATCCTAAGATATTGTAGTAACTAGTCACCGCAAAAGTGAAGAGTTTAATCAATCAGCAAATCTTTAATATTGAAATCGATTTAACGTAACACTACGAATCGTCAGTCCTACAACCTTATTCATAATAGAATCAATAACTAATGTAAGAAGTTTCTCTGATCAGTTACTTCCTGGCAACAACACCATAGAACCTTTCCACATTTCTTCTTCATAGCAATTAGGATGACATCCTCTGTCACGGTCCGCATCCGTTTACGAGACAGGCGAGAGCGCATTTGTCGAAACAGTGAGTAAAATGCGTCGATGTCGATTCCAGCGCATTGCAACAACGTCGCCGTGGATATGTACGCGCTGTCGGACAACAAGCCACCCGTAGAATGTCTCGACGAAAAAGAGCTTGAAGAAGTCAAGTCCATCCTCCTCCCTGGTTGCTTGCCTCCGCCCGATGAAGCTTGTCCTCAGCTTCTGGAAGATATGATCAGGTTGCCAGAAAAGAAAGCGTTGAAGACTGTGGAAAGGTACTTAAAGTGCGATAAGACCTCGTGCAACCCTGTTTATATCCTTGTCAGCTCCTGGAACTGTCATTGCTTTGCCGTAATTTAAACTTATTCGTGTTATTTTGCAACGAAATGCACTAAAAACGACATCTTATAATTCGCAAAAAAAGTCGTCAGAATTGGCTATTTGATTAAAAAGCGTGCTTATCATGCTCTCTTGCCGTAGGTCTGATACTCTTAGATAGTTTTCCTTGCTCAGCGTCAGTCGTGAACTGTCATTTGTTGCCTTGTTGTGCAAGGCAATTAAAAATGTCCTTTGATCGCCACATACGTCGTGATCGTTGTGCAGTGATTTGTTTCAATCTACCTGCTGCGCGTGTGTTTTTAATTACTGAGTGTGTTTAAGCAATTGGTGAAGTATCACATTGAACGAACGACAAATCTCTCCGTCCCAAAGCAATCCCGATCAGGCATCTGTCAAAATTAACCTTTCAAGACTTTCGTCAACGGTTGTCCTGATTCATTATTATTTTCCTGCAGCTCGAATCAGGAAAGATACGAACCTCGGCATAGTAAAAAGGCCTGTGCGTTTATTCATATTTAGTACATGTTTTAGGCAAAAGCTGTTTTTCGTTTGAAAACAGACTTGTTTGGTTGCAAACAAACCTCATTCATCTCCCATGGTGTTTCCTGCAATGCGATGAAAAGATTTGTAGTTTGAACCCTGAATGCAGCAGTGCACGACGTGCCCAGCGCGACTGAAATCGTCGCACAACGCAAACACGAAGCCATGTGTGCATTCCGCGCATGTTGTCGTCGTGCTCGAAAGCGCTTTACCTTGTTAACACAACCGCCACTAGCATATCCCAGTAAGACCGATCGAAAGTTGTTACATCGGATCGCACGAATGCCATACACGTTGCAACGCGCCCACTTTGGCCCACTGCATCGCTTCTAGTCGGCGACTTTTCGTTTAGGCTGCTGCGACAGGCCGCCCACGACGAGGAATTCGACATTTCTCCGAGCGCCAGCGAAAAATTCGACCCGAACGAGATTAATGCGATCGTGGAAAAGTTTTGCGGCAACAGCGGAGCGATTATGTATCACAATAATTTATTGCAGGTGCTGTGGCAGTGTGACGCTTTTGGTAGTCGTTTTTGTGGCCGTAGTTCTAACTAATGCCCTTGTTTAAACCTGACGGTGTTGCCCGTTCTTTTACTACACGCCGACGAAACGTGGAAAGACTCGTCGCAGCGCACAATGCATCAAACGAAAAATTCGCGACAAAATTCGGGCGCGTGAACTGTACTGTGGGTGATGCGGCTTTCAAATTAAGCTTTCCTTCAGACGAGCGTGCCCAGCGTGTGCTGTGCCAAGGCGAGCGAACTGACAACGAAGTCCTTGTCTTTTTACCGATTTCCAGCTGGCACTGGCCGCCTCGCAGTCCCTTGCCGATCCCGCTTACGCGCAGTGGATGAGAATGTCGGTCCTCGAGAAGCTGTTCGTGCAGACCGACCCCAGGGATGAGGACCTCGTTCTGAAGATCGCTGAGCTGCTGAACGAGTGAGTAGGTTGTGACGACGAAGATCAGTGAGAACTAGGAGCCGATCCTCATTGATCTTTGAGCGATAAATAATGGAAATCAGTTCCCGACGAGCTGAGCCGGTGGTTCCCAAACTGTGGTTCACGACCTGTTTTTTTTTTCGCAGAAACATTTCGGTCATTTTTTGGTGAGACATTTTGGTCACTGAAATAATTCGTTCATTTGTCTCACAGCTGTAATAAAACTTGCCATAAAACAGTGTTTTTTAGCCTACATTTTCAAACATTCTGACCGAGATGACTTAATTTTTTTCGGTCATTTCAAAACGGTTCCGGTCCATGACCGTAAAAAACCCAGGTCGTGACCCAAACAAGTGCCGCGAAGGGTCAAAAAATTGGTCGCGCCGTGGCGAGCCTGGGTTGTATATTGTCAACGTTGGTTTTGTCCCTTTTTTTTCAAGTTCTTTGATCACAGACTGAATCATTGCATCGAAAGAGTGTATTGTTGATAATGAAAACGAACTTAGCAAATTACAGCCAAAAAACACAACAGTGCAATCATTGTCTTGTTCATGTTCGAGGCTCGGGGGACGCGAGATGTTCACCAAACTGAGGTTTGTGTCGCGCCCGTAAAAAGTTTGAGGACCGCTGAACCGAAACCAGGCGCAGCTTGAACCCTTTGCAAAAGCGAAGCGCTCGGAATCCAGTGATCGACCACGCCCTTGCAGAGCATTAGTTTCCGGAAGAATCTAAACGGCCTGTTTTCGTTTCGGTTGATAACCCTCAGAAGCTTTCCTGCCACGTCAACATATCCCCTCATCGCGACGGCGGGAGTTTCTTTTTTTCCTAGAAGCGGTTCCTGGCGAAGTGAGAAAAGGGGGTTTCTTCTTTCCTCAGCTGGGGAAGTTGGGCTAAGCTTGCCTGGCAGGCCACGTGAAATCAACTCCCCACGCATGTTGAACGTTTAATTGTTTGTTGTGAAAAGTCACCAAACTTTTGATAAATTGGTTCATACATCATCGACGGACCCGTTTTGAAATTCGATCTGAGGCGTATAGTATATTTGTTGTTGCTCAGATCTCTGAAATTCTGTACCTGAGAACTTTACCAGCCAAGCATTAATTTCTATCCGCACTAGTTTTCACTCAGATATTTTGCTTTGTAACGAAGCCGTTTAAACAGTCTATAAAAGCATCTGGAGTAGTTCTCATTCTGTTTTTTGACCTGCTGGGGACCAATGGAAAACTGAGGATTTGGTGATTAAAAAAGAACTATCGCTAAAAGCTGCAATTAGTGATTCCAGAAGAATGTCAACCAAATCCATAAATTTCAAAACAAATTTCGAGGGCTTCAGTTGCCTAGTACTGAAATTACGAATGTCAAGCTTCAGGTTTCGTATTCGAAGTTATCATATATACACAGAGACACCGCAATCGTGCTGGAATTGATAGAGTAGTTCCGGCGAAATTTCGTGGCGAGAAGCCATGACAGAACTTATTGTAACCACTGTTGAAGACAACAACAGTATTTCTGTAACATTAAGCGATGACTCGAAACAATGCAATTGGGTGAAACACGGACTGAAATGCAGATAAAACTTACAAACTGGTAATTGAGCGCAGACTACGACCGTAACCGTCCGTTTACTTCATATTGTAAAAAGTTTCATCAGCGATATAAAATCTCAGCTTTTCACCTCGTTTCCAAGCAACAAAGTCAGATCAGCTGGCCCAAACAAAGCTGCAGTGCTCGGTAAAAATCATGTTGTAAAAGAAAGGATATTGTGAGTACATACTATTACTTCCTTCAGGTGCACCGAAAACCTAATCTAAGAAATGAAATTTAGTTTTGCATTAAAACTGTACTGCTGTGTCGCACAAGCAGCAAAGCATTTCATTTTGATCATAATGTTTGCAAAATCATAAAAAGCAAACTGATAGATCTTGTAGTGGAGCTTCGTGTACATATTTTGGCAAGCTGCCATGGCTGTGGTTGTTTACGTTGGATGAGCCAGGGGTTCTTTTCTGACGTAAATGTCACGGCATTTGCCTTTAAGGAAAATTCAGAACTGTATATGTCTTCGATCCACCGAAACGCCTGTTGGTTTTGTGCGTGAGCCGACTCTCTGAAAAAATTGCACACTCTTTCAAAGCTACATTTCAATATTTCCCCAAAGCTTATTTTTTAAAATCTAAAACTGCTTTCTGATATTACTTACGCCTGCTTTCACTTTTTCCCACTGCCATTTGTTTTTCATGCTAGCATATGACGTCACAACCTCTGTCGACCAATACCGCATGATATCAGTTAATGAACAGATAGAAAAAGGGAAAAGGTTACGCACTTCAAAATATGCCAATTTAACCATGCCACATGGTCTCCAATGTCCTCAACATAAACATATCATATTCTTTGGCCATATCACAGTTACAAGCACAGCAGTGCCACCACAAAAAAACGTTCCGCTGCCAGGTAAGAGCTGTTAAGCAATGGTAAATCTGTCACGCTGTAGCGTGCGCATCATTGCTGACGCATTGTCCTCACGCGACATTTCCCCTTGACTGCAAGGACTGGTTTTCGCATTGTTCCGCATTCATTGCCGAGAATTGTGCTGTTCATTTTAGTTGCGGAAACTTGAGCGCATCGCTCTCTGTTTCGAGTATGACGAGGACCGATAAAGTTGGTGCGCTAGTTGTCAAGACATGAGGTCTTGCATCACAAGGCTGCTCCCCTGCAGGCATAAGGTATCTGACTGCCACAGCATAAAGCTGTTTTTCAAAAGACATAAGGTCTCTGCAGCACAAGGCTGCTGAATTAAGTGTCAAGAAGCCACACACGTTATTTTCACACCTTCCACACACGTCATTTCTCCCTCAGAATCTGAGGACAAAACTTACTCATCACAGGGACCCCCAGAAGGAATGTCAAAGTGTTTCCTTTTAACCTTCAGATGCCCTAACAACGACCAACACTTCGACTAATGACATAGAGGGTTGCCGAACCAATGTCTGAAGTTACAAATAGGGATCCATGGGATTGGAAAGTTATTGGAAAGCGAAGAAGAACCACTGCTTTTAAATATGCACTGCGTGTGAAGAAGAATCAGTTGCATTGTCAATTTCGATTTTGTGCCCACATCAAGCCAGTTGTTGTTTATCTTCTTAGAGAGACCGAAGAAGGAAAGAAGTCCTACTCGCTCGACGACATCTTACAGATGCTGGTGTTCGTCTGCTCGCTCCATGATACCTCGCACACAAGTAAGTTGATCTTCGCTTCAGAGTTGTTCACCGAACTGAAGCAGCACTTCCGGTTCCGGAACCCGTTTCTGTCCTTTTCGCAGTTGCTATGGTGACGGTGCGAAGCGACCGAACGATTGTTCATTGAAACAAAAGGCTTTGTCGCGCGCGGCTGCGTTTTCTTTCGCGTTTAATACCGTATTTTATTCGATTGTAAGCCGCACTTCAACATAGGTTACCTAAGCCTCTGAGATACTTTCGTGTACTAGCACGTTTCGCGTTTTTGACAACCCTGGTAATGATGCTTACACCACTACAACTGCCTTCTGTTCATCACAATCCCTCCTGTGATGGATGTGCACGTGATGCTGAATAGAATAGAATGCGATAAGAGAGTTTGGTTGACAAAACGTAGCCAAGGAAAGACTGAGCGTCGTCTATACCTTTCCGTGAGGAAAAGAAAAACAATGTAAGCCGCCCTTGAGTATAAGCCGAATGAAATGAAGAAAAAACTATTTATAAGCCGCAGCTCACCATCGAGTAAATACGGTATTGTTGTTTGTTGTGTCTTGGTGAATAGAGGCGTCCATGGCAGCGTTGAAAGAAACCATAGTTGTCCCTCCTCACAGGAAAGCCATGCCATCGAGAAGCAAACAAAAAGTGCGCTGCTTTGATGTTTTCCTCCCCTTCCCTACGGTTGCGCGCATGACACAGTACATCAGCCCTCCTCATCCACCCCACCCCCCAGTTCCTTGCCCTCCACCTTTCCAGTCTGTGCTGCTGTAAACAAAAGCACCAGAAACGTAAAGCTGCTCAAACAATGAAGGACGCGACGCGCAGCTGTTCCAGAGCGCGGGAACAAAGGAACAATTGTCATCTGATCTCAGTGCTTTGATGCGACAGACTCGACCGTTTCCCTTAATATCAAAAAGCGAAAGCCCGCACTAGAAGGAACCGCGAGTCTTGCAAGCACGAAGCGTCTTGCAAGCACGAATTTGCCGGGCAGGTTTTGTATTCTAGAACAACGGTAAACTCCTGTTAGAGAAGCAGTGATCAAACCGCCTTTGAGTGTAACGCGACACTTGCTTCTTGTTGCTCGCAAACTTGAAAACTATGCATTTGCGGTTTCAATAATCCGATTCCGCGCCGACTGATTCGATTCCGCTCCGACTCTTCCGGCAAGGAAAGCATCGCCTGTTAGTATCCTGGATTGAGCCAACGCTGGTAGCCCTCATGAGGTTGCTAACCGCTGTGCCTGTTGCTAGCAGTTTTGTTGAAGGTTTGACCCAGGGTTGCCAGATGAATATTTCAATAAAAAGCCAAACAGTGCTAAAAAGAGGCCAGAAAAAGGCCAAAGCGATTGTTTGAAGACCGGTAAAAAAGCCAGTTTGTTTGCAGTATTGCTATTCAATTGTCACAATGAAACATCCAAATTACAAGACCATCATCAGAAATTTTCTTCGAAATTGAAATTAAAGTCTTACTTTGCATTGAGCTCATTACTGATGCTTCTGACTATTCATGGTTTGTGAGATTGCACACTTTGGGTGCAATGGTGCCACAGTTTACATACTGATCCATCGGCAGCTTTCTGCACTCATACGAAAGTCATCTTCCATTCACTCCTGNACTTCCGACCAGGATCATAAGAACCCTTCCACTTCCTCGACGTCATTGTCGCATTTCTATCGCAGAGACGCAGACCTGTCTGCAAGCGTTGAGCCTGCTTATTGCTAACAGCACACTGTACAGTGCACACATTTCCAGTGATTACGTAAAAAATTTGTTTCGATTTTCGTACCTTTCAAATCTTGCCAAATCAGAATGATGGGCGTCGGTCAAGGATTTATTACAAAAAGTTTGAAAATGCGTTGCTGAAAAAAATGTAATAATAATACTTTCCTTCAGAGGAAACTTTTTCAGCGTAAAAGGCCAAACGATCTTTTTAAAGACAACCAACTTGAAACGAGGCCAGATTCCTGAAATTTGACCAAAAAAGGCCGACCTGGCAACTCTGGTTTGATCTTGGTAACCGATAGGACATTTGATAGTGTATTTTGATGGTGTTTGTGCAGCGAAGTTCTACTGTATTTTGAACCCCCTAATAACACTGGCCGGTAAGATCACAAAAACTGGTCAACCGACTGTTCCAGGCGACGAGTCCTGGGACGAGCTTGCCAGCAGCCTCACTCTGGCCATATCGGACACGCAGACCGATCACCTGCCTGTGGGTCTGAGCGAAGCGCTCGGCATCGACCCGTGTGACGATAGTCAAGACGACCTCGACCTCGGACAGATTCAAGACGTTGTCGATTGCCTGACCGAGAATCTCAAGCGTGAGTTTAGGGGTGTGTTGCAAATGCGGGTCACGGGCCGTTTGCCTTTTTTGCTCCTGCGCTATGCGTCACTAAAATCGTGACGTTTTGAGGGATGGGTCTGAAATCCACTCCCACATTTTCATTGATTTCGGTCACGCCGCTTTGCGTTTGACACGGGTGATTGAACTTAAATTCTGATCTTGTTCTGCTTGACGCAAACTTTCTGCTTGACTTTATTTCCCAAAATTTCGTCGAAAATTCCGTATTTTGGCTTCATGCACAGAAAACAGCCACTCAAAGATTGTCACCGCAATATCAGTGACGTGCAGTGTTCCCTCTATTACAGGGGTCTCCAAACTACGGCCCGCGGGTCAAATCCGGCCCGCGAAGCCATTTTATCCGGCCCGCAAAGGCATTTTGCCAATAAGGAAAAATAATATAAAT
>JGI24159J19872_10012792_pt1 | contig 10935 bp, 8 predicted proteins | sample Ectturendosymbi4_FD_19872 | JGI IMG/M metagenome (IMG submission 19872)
CGGTACACTTGTGCGGTCTTTCACCAGTGTGCGTTCTGATGTGATACTGGCAGTGGTGATCGTATTTGAAAGTTCGCGGACAATACAAGCACTTGTATGGTTTTTCACCAGTGTGAGTGCGGATGTGAACCCTCAGATTTGAACGGTGCCGGTAGCTTTTGAAACACGTGGAACACTTGAACGGTTTCTCCTCGCTGTGTGTACGCGTGTGCGTGGTCAGATCGCCTTTACCACAAAATGCTTTGGGACAATGCTGGCATTTGTAAGGCTTTTCTCCAGTGTGCGTCCGTACGTGGATTTGCCTGCTGGAGTTCCTAGCGAACTTTCGACCACAAAACTTGCAGCTGTAAGGCTTTTCTCCAGTATGTGTTCGCATGTGTTTTGCCAATTGAGATTTTTCACGAAATGTTCTGACACATTCCGAACACTTGAACATTTTTCCAATGTCATGCTTGCGAAGGTGTTTCCTGAGCGCCACTTTGCTTCGAAACGCTTTGCAACAAAACTCACATTTGTTCGGATCGTTCGAGTGAGTTGCTTCGGTCAGTTCCTCGTTTTGCACCGTGGGACTTTTGGTAGATTCAGTGCACAAGGAAGTTTTTGCAACTGAGCTAGAAATGGGGCCAACTTGTAAATTTTCTTCTTGGAGCTTGCTCTCCAATTCGTCGCAAGTACTTACGTTGTCCGAATCGACCGATTCCTCAGACTCATCGCTGTAGATCTCTTCCAGTACCTTGTTTGCACAATCCAGTGTCTCCACAATTTCTGAAACTCGAGGTTGCGTGTTTTCTTTTTCACCAGAGTTGGATGTAACGTCGGAATCGTCCCCATCCAAAGTTGGGCTACAACACTCCTCCGCATTTTCCTCAACCGATGGAACGAAAAACGTTGAAGAGCCTTTCTCACTCGGATTTTCATCTGCTGCTTTCACTGCATCGCAAAATGCTTTTCTTGTTTCATGTGGTGATAATTTCGTTCTGCAATGCCAAGTTTCACCAACAAATTGTAAACAACTGTGAATTGGAAAGTTAACAAACAATGAAACGTACACATATGTGGCAGAAGTGCATCGTCAAATGTACGTGCGATTATGGATTCACGCATCATCTNTCATCAACGTCCATAACGCACACAACTAACACTATCACTACGATAGAGGTGCTGCATAACATGCAGCAACAATTGGCATTNAAAATANATTTGTTAAACAGTTATNTTTACTTATGGTAGCGGCATGTAAAGCTGGTCAAAACTTGAACCGCCNAACGAGCAAAAGGCCAGAGCTACGCCCAGTTGTTTACTTTCAAGACCACCTGTCAGGTTGGTCTGCATGTACAGTTACATGCAGGTCTTGCAAGGTTGCCTAAAATGATGCAAGGTCTGAGATGAAAAATATTGATGCGTCAGCGGTGGAAATAGTCAAGCGTGTGTGAGGGCAACAAAACAACGAAATATCCTCAAATAACTTCTGAAACAATTTAAACGCAGAATATTATTCATTTTCAAATCCCCCGTTTCAACCAGGATATTAGCAGGGCCACCAGCTCTAGGAGGTATCCAAAATAAAGACACCTCACGGTTTTGAAGAATTTCTAATAAGCACGTTTTACCGGAAAAAAATCCGAGATATGATCACATTATCTGGCCTTTCGCCGGCGTATAGGATTTATATTTATTTTTACTGCATTGCTGCGTGTGGAGCTAACGGGACTTGCCTCTCCAACTGTTTTTGGACATTCTGGCCACGTGGCGATACCATCGCAGCTGCGATCCCCCATTCGTAAATGTGGCTTGAATTTACGAGAATTCGGCAATTTTCCGCCGATTGCGTCGTTTTGAGTAAAAGCAACTGACGATGCTTCGAGACCAGTGGTTCATAACCTTTTCTCTACCACGCCTCCCTTTAAGTAAGTTTGCTTTGTTTTGAGCCCTCTTCACTTTAAATAAGTAAATTGGACGGAACACTTTCCCGTTCAAAATCTTTCCATGTTGAAGAGTACGAAAGGGCTCGTGCCCCCTGGGAAGGCATGTCGCCCGGTAAGGTACCACTGCCCTAGACCTAAAAATGGCAGTTTGATCTGGTTTAGTCAACTTCGCACTTCTAAGCTGACACAACGGTGAGCGCGGAGGAAGGGATTTGAAAGATGCTCATCTAAAACAGTTGCCGTTTGCAAACAAGCATTATTGCACCACAAAAACAAAAATTTGACGCTGGAAGGAATGCATAAAGGAAAATGCAGTCCTTGACTGTCACCCTAACAAGCTCAATTAGGTGCGTTTTGCAAACACCGATATATTTCATCAAACAAATATTAGTTTGAAACTGTCCTTAGATAGCTTAGCCTTCAAATAGATCCGATTCCTAAACTATTACCTTTCGCTTTCTTCACTGTCACAATCCAAGACGTCGTTTCTTCTGTAAACCTGAAAACACATCCTAATCACAACACAGCGCCAAACGCAAAACAAAAACTTGACAGGCAACGTTTTCAAAAGCCTTTGAATATTTGTAACAGCTGAGACGCACTGAATCAAGTGCAAAGGTTTATCCATAATGGCAATCACTAATGTACGCGATGGGAAATGACCGGCAAGCTCCAGGCATTCCTGCAAGCAGGACAGAAAGCTGTTATTGGCATCCACAAGTGATGCTGTAGTGTTTCCTCATCTGATTTCTTATAAAATACAAGACATCCAGTGTCATTGAAATGAAACCTGGGAACAAGTTTAGGTATCTCATGACAACACCACCTTGTCTGCCATACAAAAGGCAGCACGTCACGGGGTATTTGTACAAAATGTTCTACCATAGAATTGGAAAATATATCTCAGTATTTGCTTAACACGTTGCGAAAAACATCGCATGTCTCCAGATGCTTTTGTTGCTTTGACTAATTTTATGGTCTTTTTGCTCCCTTGCTCCACTATCGTTATGAACGCTGCCAATTCCTGCAGTGAAACTTTTTTTTTATTTTGTCTTCTGTTGGGATAACTTCAATGCTCCCAAGTACGCTCCACTCGGGCGTTAGAAATGCTACATAGGTAATACTAGCTGCTCCAACTTAGAGCGAAGGGTCCACTGTAAGACCGAGACGCCCATTGAAAGGTGTTCCCCCAAATTTCAATCCTGCTATTATTTTGACTCTTATTCCAAGGCAGCGATTTTCAACCACGACTTTAAGAGCCGCATGCGGCCCTCATTAATGCAGTGAGAATAATTATCATTATCTTTCTAGAACAGTGTTTCCCAACCTTTTTAAGACATGGACTATTTTCGGACCAGTATGCACCTTTGCAGACTCGAGATATACTGAGACTACGAGAATGATGCTAACACTAGTTTCAGCAAATTAGGTTTATCGCCGACATACACACTGAAAATACTTTACCTTTCTGCCAGCACCTAACCGCATACCGTCGAACACGTTAACTGAACACGTTTCAAGACACTGCGGTACTACGAACCTTGCGCAAATCAACAGCATCTTTTCCCCATATGCGCCAAAGGATGTTCAAATGAAACAAACACCCCCTGTGTTCTGTCCCCATCTCGCCACACAAAGCACCAAATTAACGAATACGTAAGGAACGGCATTTGATGTGATTGACATCAAGTGACATATATTTTAAAACTTATGTCAGGTCTTCATAAATTTCTTTCACTGCCTAATTTATTCTGGGTGAAGAAGACAATAACTACCAACTGTTTTTGTTTTCCTTTTTCATAAACTCACTACACCTCTTGGGGCTTACCATCACCGCAGCACCATCGGCACAAACTGACACGCAGTGAGACCTCGTAAGCTGATACTCCGTAAGTAGCTGTAAAAGACAAAAATTGTTGGAGCGATATAGGCAGCTTCGACTCTTTCTGATGCAAATTCTTTGCCAAAGTTATTTCACATTTTAAGTCATTTTCACTGAATTAATATGATTTGTTAATTGTTTCAAGTGTGTTTCTGATGGATATGTTTGACCTCCGGGGCAAATAGCTGAAATACGCGAACGAATTGTTTCTGAATCATTACAGAAAATCCGTACAAAATTCTATGAGGTTGCAGGACATGTGGGTAGAGTGAAAACTGTAGTCACTAACCACTTACGTAAGATGTTTCGAAGTCGTGTACACAACACAGCCGAATGCAATACCACAGCCAGGATAAATTGAGATAAATTAACTGAAACCAATTCTTAATGCTTTCACAAACCTTTTGCTTCTGTGACAAGCAACAATCTGCTGACAGTAATATAATCTGGCTCCATCTCACACTGAAATAACCGAAAGATCAATCTTCCCACTTCTGTGACTGTTTCTTAGTTTCGAAATGGGTCTCAGGTCAATCCATTTATAATCATCAATTTTTTTTAATTTTGTAACCACTAGTCATGGATTTTGCTAATCCTCACATATGTGATAGACACTGAAAAATTATGATAGCAAAAAAAATTTTTGAAGTATCTTTACCGATGACCGAGATACAGCATTTTGAATTTTGGGCAATTGGTGGATTTTTAGAGGCGAGCACAACCATTTCATCATCTCACGTTCAATTTTTGACAATAACTCCTTACCTTGAAGGATTTTTACAATGAAAACAACTATTTTACCATTTTTTGACCCAAGGTATTCATTTTTGAAGGTAAAATATTTATAAGATGAGGATTTCAACACAAATATTGGGGTTGAAAATTTTCATTAAATTTTTTTTATACCTCATCTTTGAGACAATATTTAGGCGCTTTGGCAAAAAGTTGAGAAACAAATTTTTTATCATTCAATAAAGCAAATATGGTGCTATAATTTCAACAATTTTGATTGATGTAAGTTTTGTCTAAAGGAAGATATCCAACTTTAAAGATCACAAGAGATTTTCCTAAAATGACACTTTTGACAGAATTCAAAATAGGAATATTATTTGGTAGTTGCATAAGTTGCTGCAATATCTTTAGCTTGTTTTGCTATCTTCAAAATTTGAACATCAATTAATCATTCTCTGAGTTACCACAACATGGAAAGTATTGTAAACTGCTCACTCAAGTGGGTAAAGCTTTAGGGGACAAAGGTAATAAACTTACCTACACAAGAGTGAAGCAAGAAAATCTTGTTGAAATGAAGATCTGGGCTACGACACTTGGATAGACTTCAAACTGTATGTATGCACCAATTCAAGTGCTTCATTGGCAGTGCATTTGAGGAAAAAAATTTGAATGCTGTGATGTAGTGAAAAAGCACTAGAAAAAAGTCGATGCAAACCATAAGGCAGGGTGGGCAACGAGTTTCTATGGAGGGTCACATTCAAAACTTTACTGCTAACGGGGACCACATATATTACATTTGTTTACTTCAGTTAAAATTTGTTTCAAAATATGAATCAATGATAATATTATTACAACCTTGTATTATTTTATTTCACACTGATACTGTAGTGCACATAGACATTGTCAAAATTACTAGAACATTTCTTCAATACAGACTATGCATTATCCATTTATGTGCTCTTGTGGGCCACATATGGTCTACAGGCTGTAGTTTGCCCGCCCTGCCATGAGGTGACTGTTGCAATGGCAGAGGAACTGGAAATGCAATCAATCAAGGTTTTTCCTGGTTGGAAATAATGCACTAAAAAGTTAAAAAAGTCTTCTTCATCGTTTCAGCCAGTTCTTTCAATACACTGCTTGGCCGCGCTAGAACTTGGAGCAGGCTTGAGCAGTCATTCAATTGTCTTATCATCCAGAACCATCAGGACAGTGCAGTCCATGGGGAGGTCAATGGATTGGACATTTGAGGAAAACGTTGTCGGCATTTGTTTTCTGTGCCACACTCACAGGCCGCAGAGGTGATGTTAAAAAAGTGATGTTGACAGACTCAGTGAAAGCACCTCTCAAATCAGTTCTGTTGCCAGTTCCACTGACAGTGATGAAGAAACCGCACAAAGACAACCTGCAATATTCTACCATAAGCGCAAACTGGATGCATGTCAAGTGTCGCCAGCTGTTACTCATGGCATACCAAAGAAGCAAAGAAAAAATCATGCAAAGCAATAGATACAGAAAGTGATTTAAAGACTGGAGAATGTTTTGAACACATTTGTGAAGGTGTTGCGATCACGGTCAGACTGAACTTTCATCATCTTGAGTTGAATGCATTGAAAAAGGTTTCAAGTGATTTGCTTATTTTGATGCTTGTAGTTAGAGAAAATTTGCTATCAGCAAAACCATGCCTACAAAAGATTGAGCAGAAACTAAGGCTTTCCATGTTGTTTGTCAGTGGATTGCCATTGCATGTATACTACATTATCTGTAGATTCACCTGTCAGATTCTCTGTTTCAAAAATTGATATAAAATATCTTTTTCAGGGCAACTCCCACATCTGTGAATCATGCACATTTTATTTTCTGTTCTGCACATAATCACAAACGCCAAATCTTTGCAAACTTGCTTCAGGTTTGCAGCATTGCATAGTAAGATGGTGTTTTGGTGTTGGGTGCACACACACTATGTGTTGCATAGTAGCCTACTATTACGACGTTGCATAGTAGCCTACTATTACGACGTTGCATAGCAGCCTACTATTACGACGTTACATATCAGCCTACTATTACGAAACAACAACGTCACTGCCTTGTCTAAATGGCGCCTGCGCAATGACATGAAACAACTCACATTTTTCAACACTATAAATTGATATTGCGTCGAACGCACGTGTATCGGAATTTCCTCCTCTAGCAGTACAAACTCCAATGCAAGCAAAGCTGTCAAAAGCTCGTACACTGCCAGGCACACGCAGAGGTATTTTGTAATAGTCCGGTTCATGCCGAGAGGTCACAGTGTCCAATCGCTGTGGTTTTGTTTTGCAGTTTCGGCCTAAATTTTTTCTGTGTTTTAAACCTACTAGGTTATCACTAAATTAAATAAGTTTAGGCCTTCCTTAGCGTCATGCCAAGTAATGTTTCAACTGAAGCTATATTTTCACAAGGAATTTCTGATTATGCAAGGCGCTACAACTAGCCTGAGAAATTGGGGTCACATTATCTGCACAAAATATCATTTGGGGCGGCATTAGCTCAGTGGTGAAGTGTCCGCCGCCCAGTTGGAAGGTTGGGTGTTCGATCCACAGCCACTGCTGAGTGAATTGCCGTGGCGCTCGTTGGGCAAGAGCGGTCACCTCAATCGCCCTGGCAAGAAGCACAATTCAGGCTTAGGCCTGCTGCCGATCGCCGTCGCCAAAGTTAACAAAAATATCAGTCAAGTGTTGTATTTTGAAAATAGCCCTTTTAGATTTGCAGATGACGATTTCGTTTGCTGCGCAAGAAGTCCTACATTGATTTCGAGTAAGTCACTTTTACATTACGGTGTAAAATCATCAGAGCAATTTGTAACTCAATCGTTCTTCTCCGCAGTGATTTCACAAGTGTATTTATAATAACACCGTCATCTGGGTAGACACCGCTCCACAGACGCAGTTGTGCAGCTGATTGTCAGCTTCCATTTTATAAGTGTATGTACGTGTGGATAAACATTTCTAATTGCTCTATGGCTGACATTTGCTGAATGTTCGACAAGCTAAGTATATCTTTCCAGCACCATGTTCGTGCGGACAAACATCGATTGTGATGTAATAAATGCACTGTGACCAAAAGCAATCATAACTTGGAATTCTTTCGTTGAGTGTTTTGACAATGAAATCAATACCACTATCTATTCTAAATAGTTCGTTGCACTGGTCTCACTAGTCCTACTAACTAACCAAGTTTGATTGGATTTAGGTACAGCTCGATCGATAAGGCTTTTTTGGGCCGATACCGATATTTTTATTTTTCACTGCCGATAATCGATGCCGGATATTTTGCAACACTCAATGTTGCAGCCACAATGGCACAATGCTGCGTCACCTTGAACCACTTAAAGAAAGTCGAACCGACGACCAAATAAGAGGTTTCCCCACTCGACTAGGTAGTCTCTACTATTGCTGCTACGAATTGAACGTTATATGTGGCGAATCACCACGCCACACAAACCACAGTTGAAAGATTATACTTCAGTTTAATGAAGAAGTGTATAACATGGAATTCTGCGCAAACCTGGGTCACTAAGATGGTCAAACACCACGACCTTGTTCGCAGGCAGCCATCTGCATACCGCGCAAAACCTGGGAGCGAATGTTACGTCATAGACCNGTTTATTGGGACGATTGCGGAGTGGTCTGAATATTGCGCACTACTTGATGCAGTTGGAGCCGAGGGCTGCGCGTCATAAGGAACAGTACAGAGAATTTGCGTTAGTTAATCATAAACGAAGTAGCAACTTGGGTTTCCGAACACTCCGTGCAGAAAACTAGCGTAGCAGCTTTTATGAGCAAATATTGCCGATATACTGTATATCGTCGGAATTTTGCCAACATAATACATTGGCAACATCGCAAAATTCATTGGTCGTTTCTAGTCTTAGGAGAAAGTGTGGGTTTATGCTGAAAAGTGATATCAAAAGCTGCCCTTCCGCGACAGACCCCCTTTTTCCAGACTAGATGCGCCACTGGTTTTAAGTGTATCGAAGAGCCGTAGCCCAGATCTCCATTTCAGCAAGATTTTCTTGCTTCACTCATGTATAGGTAAGTTTATTACCTTTGTCCCCTAAAGAAGGGATGGGGAACCTGTGGCCCGCGTGAAAATTTATTATTGCGCACATCAGAATTTTCATTATTCTAGTGAGAACATAGCATCACAACAAAACGAGATTCTGTGACAAGCAGACACTCAGACAGTAAGTCACGATAAGCATCTCACTCCTTGACATAGACCTAGTTTTCTCTCCTTGTTTTCCTTAGGAAGATAAAGGCAGAATTTTAAGAATATTTTTGCGGCCCGCCAGTGATAATACACAATTCATTTAATCCATTATAGCAAATAGGTTCCCCATCCTTGCCCCAAAGCATTAGCCAGTGAGCAGTTCACAATACTTTCCATGTTGTAGTAGCTCAAACAATGATTAATTGATGTTCAGAATCTGAAAAAAGCAAAACAAGTTAAAGAGATTGCAGCAACTTATGAAACTACCAAATGATATTCCTATTTTGAATTCTGTCAAGTGTCATTTTAGGTAAATTTCTTAGGATCTTCATAGTTGGATATCTTCTTCATGACAAAACTTACATCAATCAAAATTGGTAAAATCATTGCACTTATTTGCTTCACTGAATGACAAAAAAATTTTTTTGGCAACTTTTTGCCAAAGTGTCAAATAATTGTCTCAAAGTTGAGGTATAAAAACATTCAAAGAAAATTTTCAACCCCAAATTTTGTGTTGAAATCCTCATCTTATCAATATTTTAACTTCTAAAATGAATTCTTTGGGTCAAAAAATGGTAAAATAGTTGTTTTCATTGTAAATATCCTTCAAGGTAAGGAGTTATTGCCAAAAATTGAATGTGAGAAATGAAAAAATGGTTGTGCTCGCCTCTAAAAATCCACCTAGTGGCCAAAAATTCTAAATGCTGTGTCTCGGCCATCGGTAAATATATTTCAAAAATTTTTTTTCTATAATCATAATTTTTCAGTCTTTATCACATGTGTGTGAAATAGCAAAATCCATGACAAGTGGTTAATGGATTGCCCCAAATGAGTTTCTCAACACTACGACCGCGGACTGACTAAATTTCATGCAGGATCCAAGCAAACCCTGGTGTGTGTCGTCATAAACAACTCTTTACCCAACCGTCAAAAACAACAACACAGCTTAACATGCATTTGGGAAATATTGAATGCAAGCCTGAGGGTTTCTAAACTATTGTTTAAAATATTGCTGGCCGAAAGTTATATGCTGCATATGTCTAGAGTTACCAGATGGCCAGTATTTTACTGCTAATTTAGCAGAGGCCGGTATTTTGAAAATCAGTGTCAGCAGCCGGTAGTGTAAAAATAATTTGCCGCAACTTCAAAAAGAACCAGCGCATAATTTCTCTAATTATAATGACTCTAGTAGTGAATCTTGTCAGGATAGATCCTTCAGCGAAGTTTATTTGCTGCTGTTGACACAATCTTTGGTGCGATTGACACGTCACACACACACCGAAAAGTAGGGAATGAGCCAAAATACAGGCAATTAATAATTGTGGCTTAGCAATACTGATGTTTTTCATGTGCCGCTTACAAATTACGATGCAGCTTAGATATGGCGCTGTTGACAAAATGGCCGGTATTTTTGCAAAACGCATTTGGCAACCCTGCATATGTCAACCGAATGATCTTAAAATTAAAAAAAAACTGGGAGGCCAAGCAAAAATCTGGGAGCGCCATGACCCACCCAGGCCCCCCCTTAAAATTGCCACTGATCACATATAAATAAAACCAACACCACTGGTTTGCTTATATATTTTTGTTGACCACTGACTCAAAATTGAAACCAAACAAAAGGTGTGGGTTTTATTTACACAAATCAGATTGAATCTGTTTCAAATTGAATCGGTTTGATATATATATATATACAGTAATCACATTGAATTTATACATAATCAGATTGATTTTATGTATAATCAGATTGAAAAATTCCCAAAAAAATGGCGAGAGCACATATTTTCTTGTGACGTACTGCACTTGATTTAACAACTGTTACTGTGCGGAGGTTGTTTCAAGATATTGAATTTATTTCAAACAACAGCAAAAGGAGTCCACATTGTGTAACCATAAACATGTTATGCAACTACTATTACGAGTGTGCAGGGTGGATAGGGTTAGGACTGTTCAATGCAGTATACAGTTAACTGCAGCGAGGTTTCGGCAACAGTTGCACCTAAGTAACATAGCAGCGCCGCAGATAGATGTGCATCGGCGTTCTGGGCACATACCTTGTTGATGACTGATCGTGTGCAACGCGATTAATCAACATACCTGATAGCAAGATGTTAACAGCAGGCGTAAAACGTATTTTGCAGAATATTC
>JGI24159J19872_10012794_pt1 | contig 10933 bp, 7 predicted proteins | sample Ectturendosymbi4_FD_19872 | JGI IMG/M metagenome (IMG submission 19872)
TTTTAGTGACAATTTGCAAGGGTATATCTTCTTTTACCATCCAGCAACGAATCAGCGTGTTTCGAAAACAATGCCAGTTTCTATCGTATAAATGTTCGATACATAAGGAATGTATACAAAATGAAGCCATGCGCATGAGAGCGAATCTTGGACTGCCTGAGTATGTCAACAGAGCCACAAAGAGCTTTAGCCAAAGAAGTGAAATGAGATTTCCAGGTAAGAATTTCTGTTTCGTGAAAACAACAAAAAAATCACTGAAACATTTTCTTGTTAAGATGAGACATGTAGTACAGGCAAAAGGTATGTAACGGTGTTTTGGACCTTGCACTGATAAAATAAATAACGAGGTGTTTTTTCAACTTTCATGGATGATTCTTTGCCTAAATCACATTGTATTGCTGTCTGTTAAGTTACTCCCATGTGATAAATGTCGAAAATAATGTGTATGCTCAAGATATTATGGGCGAATGGTAATGTATTTCTTCCTACAATTTCGGCATGTTATGCTGTTCATAGAATAAACATTCATAAAAATGAATCCAGTGTTGTGGTAAGAATCGGCATGGAGAGTAACAGGAAATTTTTTACGAGTGATCATATTACAACGATTTTAATGAGACGTGTTTGAAAGCACAATTGTTTATTTTTGGTGTGGCTGATCTTACAGTTGCGTTGATCTGCATTAAATCCATACAATGTGATGGCTGAAATTTTTAGATAAGAATACTATTAAATTTCTTTTTTGCAATCACCGCAACATGAAAAGCACAAACACTGTTTGGTGATATACGCTACACGGGAAAGGATCAATGCATTTGTTTAAGTTTATCATTTTCCTAAGACATTCTGTCGCTCTAATCTTATAACAAGCGTGTACGGAAACATTCCAGGTAATAACACTTCCTGTTTCAGAAAAACTCTTCAAAAAACAATTTGAGCATCTCACATCATTTCCCTCCCTTAGATAAATATTCAGGCTTTATTCTCTGCAAGTGTGACAAGACGGCGATTTTTGAGATTTCCTAAATAGCACCTCATCTATAATCTATTATTAAATTGGACAGCGCAGTTAACATGCGTTTCCAGTTAACATGCGTTTCCGTTTGTTAATTGAGGGCAGTTGTGGAAGTGTGCGCTGATTATTGGTTAAACATTTGTTTGCATGCTTTCCTTTGAAATGAATTGAAGTACTGACATTAGAAATAATGTATCTCGACGATACCTTTTCCGAATCGGACGTTATTTCGTTCAGAATGGAAATATTGTTTTCGTTGATTTGCAATAATATTGCATGTAATCGGTGTGAGACAAGAAACACAAATTTCAAATTCTCTGTCTTGCCTGTGTTTTTTGCGTCAGCCCACACACACATCTGTGTCAAATGAGAGTCTGGTTGAAACTATTAAGCTAAATTTCTGAAGAACTTCTTTGCAATTTTTTTGTTGCTTACTTTTTAATAATGTGGTTGTATACTTTTTTCGGAAAACAAAGACAAATGCGAGTGATGCCAAATTTAACTTATTGTAGGGTCGCGTGTTCAGATCGAATTTAGATTCCTATGAGCGTCCTCATCCTTCGTTTTCAGGTGGATTCCTTTCATTTAATACAGTACATGACTTTTCGAATTTTTTTTGTTTAAGTTGTGAGTTGTACGTTGTGCTATCTCAATATTAATCGTTTTAAGAATGGAGCCTGACTGCAATGCATTTGTACGGATTGCTTACGTCATTTGACTACTCGTATGTCAAAAATGAAATGTAATCGTAAAATTGATTTTGCCTGCCTTTTCAGAAATCCATGTCAAAAATACTTCAAGTTACACCTTCATCAAATCAGCGTTTCATATTGGTGAAAACGGTAAAGCAAAACATAAATCGCTTGTCAGCCAGCGGTTTCCTGTGCAGATTCCCCCGCTGACAACTTTATTGGAACCAATAAGGTTTTCCCTGTAAAGTGGCGTTAGACCAGCGGTTCTGCCAAACACTGCAGTTGTTGGTGTCTAATGGCAGACATCAACAATATGAAAAGCTCTGCTCCTGAACTATCAACAGTTTTCTATCAGAACAATGAGGGGATAAATGCGTCTCTGCCCATGAAAATTTTTGATTTTACCTCTGTGTTTCAATGTTATTTTTTGGTGTCTTATGATTTTCTGAGCCAGAAAAACTGCACCAAATATATGTATAAGTGAAGCTATTCACATTTAGCAGAAACTGGCCCAGGTAGCATTATTTGCATGTACAAGGCAAATGAAAGAGACATTCAGGCGAATTACGGTCTTGAAAAAAAGATGCTTGATTTCGTGTTTAACATGCGAAAATCATGTTTATTCCCAAAAAGTTGTAAAAATTGAAAACAGAAAAATATTACTTCTGCAATCTTAAGGATCCTACCATTAGCGATTTTGCTGCAATTGAAATGTGGCATTTCAGAATCGTGCTGTAATGATATTTTCAACATTTCTGAAAATTTGTGTGTATGCGTGTGTGTAATGTAAGACACACGGTAACAGAAAGTTGAGCTAGTAAACACATTTAAGGCAGATTGAACCATAGCTGCAAAAGGATAAAGGGAAATCCTATTACATTTCCAAATGTACCAAATATAAAAAGATGGTACGCAAAGATACGAAGAATGGATGCAAATATCAACATACCTATAGTTTTTTCTATTTATTCAATCATCTAAAATAATTGAAATAAAACAGCTACAATTCTGTTCCCCCTCTTATACTCACACAACAGTACTGTATTTGGCTTTGAAGGGTACCAGGATAATCATTTATTTTAATGAAAAACGCTGATATTTTCGAAGTAAATTTGATCTTGTCTTTATGGGAAACGCTCCGCACCACCAAATAAATCGTAGAATCTATCGAATAACAAGGATGGTGATTGGGGCGCCGCGGTACACTTAACTTCTTCATTGCTTTAGGAATGAGTCACACTTACAACGCTCATTCCAAGATAGCTGTCTCAATAGCAGTTGAAACATGCATACCATCTTGAGCACAAAAGCATCGACGAACATGCAAAATGCACTCATTTCATATACAATACACGAAAATTCGAAATTGCTTATACATCCACTTAAAATAGCTTATGCATCCACTAAACATCGCAAAAAGATGAAAGCAGAGACCAGTCGGTTACTTCCACGAAATCCTACAGAAAACCTAGAGATTTGAATTGGCATCCACAATATTTCCTATTTTGCACCATGACTGGACAGAAAACCAGGCAATCACGTCGCAGCAAGGATTTCTTGTTAACCTGGTGGTTCTTTAAAAATGTCATCAATTTGCTGTCAGCCTTTCCCCTTTGCATGTTTTATATCAAATCAGAGTGGTAAACGGGCATCATTTTGAAGCGCGAACCAGGCCGGAGGCCTACATTTATCTTTGAAGCCCGATATAGGCCCAAGGGCCACATTTACAGAGTGAGTCAAGATAAGCGCAATTGCGCAGTATCAAAAAATTTAGTTTACGCGTATAGCTGCAAGTGCACGGCTTTATCACACCTTGACCAAAACATTGCCTTAAACAAGCACAAACATATCTTGTTAACTAGCGATAATGCTGCAGAATGTAATGTTTCTTAAGAAAAAATAAAACTATTACGAAACGATCCACGATGGCGCTGTAGGCATAAAAGAAACCATCTAGTATATCGCTGTAGTCATGAAAAGCCTGTTTGTAGGCCACAATTTCTTGAAAGAGGGCAAGGAACGCGGGAGTGATTGATCTCTTCGACGCAAAACCATCACCTGCTAATTTCCTCATCGCCGTCGCCTTCTCAAAAGGAGTGTGAGACTAATCCGAGCAGAGAGCAAAAGAACGCAGCTGAGCAAAAGAACGTGTTTGCAAATAGAATTAGCTGAAGAAAAATCACAATCACTTCACTCACAGAACTCATCTCAGTGAGCACAACAAATGTATGTTACGAAAGAAAAACATCGTTACTCAGAATGTTACAAAAATGTTTTGTAAGCAGGTCCGAAATCGGCCCTAAACATTTCGACAAACTCAAGCCTGCACTCGTCCCGAGCCCGAACCAAAACCCTATCTGACTTACAAAACTGCATCAAATGTCCACTTCACTTGCAATGCAAGAGAAACTTGGGTTATCCAAGTGCATCTCAAAAAAGTATTACCTTTTCAACAATGATGTTTGCTTACAGAAAGGCAATATTTAACCAGCCGTTTTAGAATCAACAGAAATGTTCTTCATTTTATGCAACATTTTTGGAATTGGGGAAAGACGATCAGAGTCCTTTCAAATTTTATTGCAGAGCAATTTGGTATCTTTCAAATAGTGACATTAGAAAAATATTGTCTTCAATGGCGTTGGTGCATTATATTCATTGTTTATAGCCGCGTACAGAGAAATCTTGCCCTTCTAATCCGAGCCCAGGTAACTCGGGGTGACGTTGGACAGGTCGCTCACGCACCGCCGACACCTTGCGTAACTTCGCAAGAAGCTGACATCACGCATCGCACTCCTGAAGCGACTTGCTGGATCCGGTTGGAGTGCTGGAGCAACAACGTTTTGAACAGCCACCCTAGCCCTGGTGCATTCAACTGCAGAGTACTGCGCGCCTGTCTGGTGTCGCAGTGCTCATACCCCTCATCGACCACACCATCAACGACCCCTTGCGAATTGTCACTGGATGCCTGCGACCTACAACAGTGGACAACCTTCCAATCCTCGCAGGCATCTAACCTGCTGAGCTTCGTCGCAATGGAGTCACACTATCTCTGGGACGCCGTACCATGGAGCCTGGACACCTGCGCCACTCAGCACTCACCCGTTCATCGAGTGCAGATGCACGGCGCCTCAAATCGAGACACTCATTTGTACCCGCCGCTCAACAACTCATCAGGTTGTCTGACAACAACAACATACGTGCGGCGCAGTGGTCAGATCATAAGTGGAATGCGGAGTGGGCGAACAACCCCAAAAGACTTCGCATTTTCATTCCCGACATCGGCACCCACCCTCCGGAATGACCTTCCTAAGAAGAACCTAGATCCGGCTTAACCGCCTCCGCACCGGTGTCGAACGATTCCGCTCCTGCTTGTAAAAATGGGGTATGGCATCCTCTGCGGCCTGTGAGTGTGGCGCAAAAAAAACGTCGACCATGTTGTTCTCCAATGTCCAATCCATCGACCTCCCCATGGACTGCACGGTCTGACGGTTCTGGACGATGAGACAACCGAATGGCTGCTCAAAGCCTGCCCTGAAAACTAGTGCGTCCAAGCAATGGATAGAAGAAGATCTTGCTCAGAAGAAGAAGAATCGTCGCCTAGGGTGCTCTGTTCATTGTGTATTTTAAATTCGCTGCATGTATTAAGAATCTGAGAGGAGGTTTTCTTAAAGCGACAGCTTCCGCATGCTGCAACCTGCCATTAATTTGCTGTTACCCTGTTTCGTTGCTTATAGTGCTGTGTAAAATTCGCGTTTTGCATCAAATAGCAACTGAATTACATTAAGGAGTTGCTACCAGATAAATATATCGCAGAAAAGTAGAGAAGTATCGTGCAAGGTTCATACTGTAGTTAAACTGGCTTCCATAAATGACATTGTCAGCTTTTCAATGTCATTACTACTGAAGACCTGCTTGTATTCAAAGTATCTTACGGTTTATTGGTTGTCGATTTGTATCTTTGTTACCATGCAAAGAATCACGCTAAATGTTCCTTGCAATGCTGCTCAGATAGGCTTCAGTATTTAACAGACTTTTCTTCATTTCAGATTATCGCAGCTAGGGTCAGGTTTTCTAACTCCAGCATAATATCTTCATTAATGCTACTTGTGTATGTTGCCAAACGTGGTTAAGGAAAAGAAACGACAATAGCATTTACACGCGGATAACTTTAAACGAAGCAGCAAGCATAAGAAATGCTTAAATGACCTTGTTGTTGCCGTTGTTGAAAATCCTTGCGAAGTGTCCGCAATTGTTCAAATCAGGCAATAAGAAGAATTGGACATAAACCCTTAAATAATTCCTTATCGGATGTATATACATATTTCCACCAAAAAACAATACTGCACAAAGCAAGAAATATGTGATATTTCGGAGAGAACTTCTGAAAAATGTACCAATGCAGTACAAGATGCCTTTTCCTCAGTTTCACATGAAAGACAGACTCTGAACATGCGTGTACGCCTTGAAACTAGTATAGAGGAAATGGGGTAATTGCACAGCGGACACATTAATTTTTATAGCTTAGAAGTCTATCACCGAAACAATTTAAATTTGTAGCACATGCACCGACAAATAGCAGAAACTGTTTTTTTGAAAGAAAATTATCAATTAATTCATAGACATTTGTTTGTAAACCGCAGACTTTCTCTCGAGTGGTTGTGATTTCATGGCGCTGGGAATGTAACACATTTTTATTTTGAAGTTCATCTTCAGCACTTAAGTAAGATTCGTTGCCCAGAAAAACAGGCAATGGATTTCACAGAACAAACAAGGCACTGGTGTACTTTTATTTGTATTACAGGCATCTGCTTTTTAGCGCCTCAAATTAAGTAGGCCATATGCCCTAATTAAGGGTTTGTCGTGATTTCATATACAGGAGCACCGAATGATTGCTTTGAAGCAACTTGGTTTCAACTTGAATGTTTTAAATGACCTACGTAGTCAATTGAAATTTTTTTGTGTTGGCAAACAACCCTTGATCCTGAGATACGTTGAAAACTGGGACATTGACAACAAATTTCATAGCCAGGTCCGCAACCTGGAGGGGAGGCAACCGGGCAACTAGACAGCGTCCAGAACTTNNAAAAAAAACTTTGTGAAAGTGCCAAAAGATATTTCGTTGTCAGCCGGGTTGCGGAGTGGGGAGACNCAAGGAGTCGGATTTTTTTTTGGTGGATTCAGAGTCGGACGCCTAAGAACAGTAGGAGTTCGAGACGGATTATTTATCAAACGAATCTTACATTGAATCTTTCATTGCAATCTTGAGTTAGTAGTGCTTCGTCGTGACTATTCAAATAGTGCAATTATTTTGAAACTTTTATTGAAAGAGATAACTCCTGCTGTACACCACGATTCTGCACAACTGGAAAATCAACAATAACTGCAAGTGCACCCTCCATAGGCACATAATGCGAATGTAATTTATTGCTTTAGTCAGTAATGAAATGCGAGTAGTAAGCAGTACGTACTATTAATGCTGTATTACAAGCTAAAATCAATCTTGAGAATTTTTATGTCATATTTTATGTTCAGAAAATTTAAAAATAAACAAATATGCCGTACAATAGTTCTGAAGCAAGCTAGTAGCTACTCGCTCTAGCTGTATAATCCACTTACAAAGTTTTCTTGAATGTAGTTCGTATGTTACTGCTGCTATTCATTCACGTTATAGTAGATACTCAAAGTAAGCAGAAGGTATTTTTGTGATTAGTAAATACTAAAATAAATAGATCAATCAAAGCCGTAACAAATGCATCTAGCGACAATAACAAAATGCTTATTTCTAAAATAATTTTAGCTCACATCTTTGCCATTGTTGCAAGCCAAATTGCATTCACCGTATGTTAAGGAGTCTGAATTTAGGGAAAAGTCGGAGTCCAAAATTTTGGAAGCTAGGAGCCGGAGTTGGGCTCGGGGTCGGAAATGTTCCCTTCGAATCCGTAACCCTGGCTGTTAGGTACAACAACAAGCTGCCATCATTTTGTCTCACCCCCAAACATTTCAGCATGTTGCGGCCCTTGTCATAGCGAAACATCAGCATTACTGGCAGAAGTTTAATGGCTCTCGCTGACGTTTGCGATTTAAACATCTCATGACTGATTGTTACAACATGAAAGACTGAAGGAATATTTTACTAAAAATTTTAAATTTCACGGCACCTTATCGACCGGCCATTTGCCACCGTCCCCTAATCACAACTAACACGAAAGATTCAGTGCGCAGCAGAAGGGCGTTATCATCCAATTCGTCGTTGCACTGAAAACTTCCTCAAGACTACTCGCATGTCGAACGTGTTCGAGTTGTGAAACGTATTTCCTACTGACGAACATCAGAGGGAAACCTGTTGTGAGACGAAAGCCTGTCGCTTTTTACTCATCATTTCCATTGTTTCTAGCAATGACATTTGCAACTTTAGGAACTGATGGTGGAACGTGAATAGATTTCAAACTAAGCAAATAAAATGACATAAACACCAGACGTTTTTGACTACATGGTGCAACTGGATGTTAAAAGTCCAATATCAAGCACCTAGAATTGCCAGTCCATGTCGTGCATTTTCGACCTATCCGATCGGTTAGTTTTCCATATGAACATCATAAGTCTTGGGTTCACTACAGTAAACCACGGTAGGTTACAGGGTTTTAGCATTCTGCAATAAATTATGCACTCTTTAGGTGAATGGTATTACACATGAATAAAGTAACTCAAAATGTTGTGGCTTACTGTTTTGATAGTATAATGTAACGGCATATCCAAAAATAATCAATTATGGGAGAAGTTGGTCCCAAGTATGTCGAGGTTCTATAAATACATCAGTACTTTCATAAGAACACTTACAAACATCACGATCTGAGTAAAGCAAATTATTTTCAATATTCCTCAACATTCTATTCAACAACAACCTTAACATAGTTGTGTTTTGGCGCTGAAACGAGCTATCGAAACGACTTGTTTTTTTTTAACAGAAATGCATGCGGTTCGTTTTAACACTAGAAGCCCGGTGCGATCTTTTTGACCATTTTGAATTTTAGCGTTTCGTATTTTCGTTAGTGTTGCTATTTGCTTCGTCATACTCCTTGACTTTTCCTAGCTTATCATAAAATTTTTGCTGCTATTGGAATTTTTTATTAGAGCTGTTGGAAACAGAGTATTTCACACATGTACCTAGAAGCCCTGAGGGATCAAAAATGACCTGCGCGTAATTAGGAGATCATGTTTCTTCAAAAAGGTGGTTAGAAGATTTAGCAGAGATTCTTTCGTAAATGTGAACGCAAATGTGCAACAATGGAGTAACAATTGATTGATCTCCTTCTGAGAACCAGGAGCTAGACTGATATTTGGTATTCTTGTAGGTTTGTTTCTTACCTGTGTCAAATAGTTGCTGATAGTTGGTTGCTGTAACATCTCTTTTAGTAGCCTTGTCACTATAAGGCAGGCCTGCCCAAACTTTTTAGTGTTGCGGGACACTTTCACATGCGAAAAATTATTGCGGGCCACGAATGTTTTTATGATGTAACAATAAGTTATTGTGACGTAACAAATCACTTGATTTTGGTTAGTTTTATGCGATAACAGAAGGTGACAATGAGTCCTATACTTGCACGCAGTGTTGCCAGCTTTTATGGCTGTAAATCAAATTAAATAATTGCCATATTTTCGAAGCCTTTGCTATACAAGTTTTTGGGTGGTAGGCCCATAACAGAAGGTAAAATGTTGGTGTATTTTGATGGAAAATATACTTGAGCCTATAAAAAAATATTAAAAATTTGAAAAGTCTGTTTGCGAACTTATTACAGCGCGGGGCGCTTAAGACAACCTCGGTGGGCCGCATGCCGCGGGTTGGGCGGCCTTGCTATAAGGGTTATATTGCCATAAATGACAGCTAATTCTCCATGTTCTAAAGCTAGCAGAAGATCTCAAGTAGAAAAAAAAAAACAATTGTGGGCACTGTATCAAAACAACAACGACAGGGGTCAGACGCAGAGCTGTTAATGAAAGGCAAGCTGTTGCATGCTCTGAAATTTTTCTTCACATAGCCTGCAAAACTAAGCAAAAAGGTTGTGTACATCTTGATCTCAATTCACAAACACGTAAAAATTATGAATACCACAATAACTCTTCCAGAAATGGTAGAGCACTAAAACTAATCTGGTTAGTGTGCTTGGATGCACTGGACCAGACGGCTACATATCACACTAATAAAATGCACCCAGGCGGTTGCCAGATGCTGTGTTCTTCAGCATAATCGTCTACAGTGCACAAATGCTTACATCATTTACTGTCTAACAACGAAATTTAAACTGTCAAGGAGAGAGTTTCTGCGTGAGCGTATGAAAGAGCTTTGCAAGCCTAAGGTGTAGTGGGCTGTGTAACGTTCTATATCCAAGTTAGTTGCCCAAGAATCGATCACTGCATTGACTAAGATCAGTGTTGAATCGCACCTAAGCTGGGAAAAGAAAAAATCGCTAGTTTTGCGTCATCCAAAAATAAATCTAGCTTCTGCCCAAACTGCAAGAAGGTCTGTTGTGGAAGACACGCATTCGGTAAAGCAACTATTGCGACATGCAAAAATTGTGCTGACTGCGTTCTAATAAAATATTTTGATAATATTTTTCGTTTTCTGTGTAGGCTACTTTTTCACCTGGCTGTTTTTTCACCTTACAAAAACATGCAAGTATCATTGACTGGCTTGTTTCAATGCAACATTCGAAGTAATTTGAAAGCAAACGTTCATAAAGGTTTTTACAAATGAAAGGTAAAAAATGACCGCACTCGTCCTTGTAGGTAGAGAAATTTTTCATGGTTTCTAGTGTTAACAGGTTCCGTTAGTCTTTTCAATGACTTCCCTGAGGGTGAGAAAGGGGTTACATTTGCCTCGTGGTGAAGTACCCGGGAGGGCAAATTGTGGTCGTAATAATATGTGATATTTGCGGGATGCGAACTGCCACTGGATGTAAGTAATGACAATATACAAAAATAGAAATGCCAGCGTCAGTTGGTCGATTGGGAAACTCACTAAAGCAGCAAGGTTCGCAAAACGAGGAGGTACAGGGCTTAGTGACGGTAGGTACGCCAAAAACTGTCTTTGATCCGGGGGAGGGATACCCTAATACCGCTATTGGTTTTTTTCATAATTTCCGTTGGTTGCACATCACTTCAGATTTTTTCAAAATTAAGAATTTTTAGTTTCATAGCTTTAACTCGTGAAAAAAAGAAATAATACCTG
>JGI24159J19872_10012796_pt1 | contig 10932 bp, 2 predicted proteins | sample Ectturendosymbi4_FD_19872 | JGI IMG/M metagenome (IMG submission 19872)
ATACTACCACCTAACGGTTGGCCTCCAGGGCCAGGCAAAGTGGGCCAAGGTGGCCTAAAAGTCCTCCACTTATGACGTCACTCACAAAAAACCCGCACCTGCAGGCAAAAAATTTTTTTTCGAGTGCAATCTACTAGTCTGGCTGAGCCGTTGAACAGCTCTCTAGCGCAATCGGCAGAGGAGCTAGGGCGTTGGTAAGGCAATCGAAAATTGCTGTTTTTTAGGCCGAAATCGAAGTACGAATATACCGTAGACCGGCTCTCAACGTGTTAAAGATGCATCAAGTCTTCTACTTTGGATTTAAAGAAAAATTATAAAGTTTTGGATTTTGTTTTTTTTTGTGAGTGATGTTATAATAAGGGTAGGTTTAGGCATTTTTGGCCCAGATTACTGGGCGTCAACACCATGAGCCAATTTTTTGACTAAGTTTTTAGTGGAAACTACAGTAGGCTATGAAATTTTTGAGTCTTTGATTAGCCATCTAGTGTTTGTGGTTTGAAAGTTATGGCAAAAAATCGACAATTATTTAATTAATTTGTTGATTTTAGGCTTTTAAACCAGAACGCTAAAAAGCCAATCAAGGGTTCTAAAGACTCGGAGTATAGCCTTCTAGCAAATACAAAAGGATGGTGAAAATTTCACAACATGACATGCAAATGAACATGGTATGGAACAAGCCAAAAGCAACACAAGGTGAAAAATTCAAGTCAGGCCAAATGATACAATCAGACAGTAAATGCATGCAAAAGTAACCAAAGTCACAAGTAACAGATTACAAAAAATAAACGAAAAAAGTTGGACTAAATATAACATACAAGACAAAATTTTCATGTGACCAATTCAACCAATGTGAGTGGCAAGCCCAAAAGACACAATAAAGCATAGCTTAGTTTCAGCCAAAAATGCCTAAACCTACCCAACTTATGACGTCACCCACAAAAACCTGAAATCAAAACTTTTCANTTGTTTTTAATCCAAACAAGAAGACTTNCTGCATCTTTCAAGGGATTGAACAGCTATCAAGCTCAANCGGTTAACGAGTCATGGAGTTGCAAANTGATGCAAGAAAAGTGGCTCATGCAGGCCTTTAGTTAAATCCACCTGGCACCTAAGTTGTTAAGATTAAATTAAGTAATATGTCCATGACCCATAAGATGACTGAGCCATGTATAAAGGCCAATCTACACTGAGGAGCAGCCATGCACGATTCTTTGTTTGTTGCATCAGGTAATTCTGCGCTTATGCATGGCCCGGCACGGCAACTCCTGGGTGCAATAAAACAAACAAAGAATCGTGCGCGGCTACCCCTGGTGACTACCAGTGCAGATTGGCCTTAACTGTATGCAGTTAATATTTTGCATTTTAAATGACATTTTAAGCTGCTGCTGCTGTTCCACTAAAGCATACTGCCATTCGCTGACACACTGCCACAAAATTCATCTTGTACCTGTTAATCACTCTACCTGGTCTACTTATTTATGTTATATATTCCAAGAAGACGGTAACTACATCCACTTGTGCATGCAAAAAATGTTTGAAGCTGCTACTGTCACATAAAACTCATTTATCTTTATTTACAAACTTGGTATTGACGAAAATAAAAATATATTCAATCTTTATAACTTCTCAACAATTTTAAACTGTGGTGAAAAAAGTGTTAAATAAAACTGATGTCTGTATTTTCTAAAGCAGGGTTTCCAACCTTTCTCTGGCCATGCACCCCTTAGATAGATGAGCATGTACCCCTAAAATTATAGATATATTTAACAATAAGTGTATAATTATTTTTGACAATAATATTCACTGATATATGTATATTTGGAAATAGATGATATATAAATATAATTTTTCCATTCTATTGCTAGGGGTTGAGAATCTAATTATTATCACTGGCGGACCGCAAATTCAGTTGATTTTATCCTAAAATCTACCTTTATCAACTATGAGGAAGAGTGACTTATTTTGAATTAACACTCTGTTTACCACTCCCATGATCTTTCACCTTTCCATACATTTGCTGAAAAGGATTAGTGTTGCCATAGTGGCAGCAACATGCTCCAAATTTTATTGACCACTGTGCTTCCAGTTATAATCCAAGCTGCAAACAAAATACCAAATACATTTTAGGGTACATATGCAAAATAAACAAGCTGGATGTAGCTGAATTAGCTAAACCTTGGAGCAGAAAATGATTTGGTACCTTAACACCTTCGCTGCTGGTAGTTTTACGTAAATCTCTGGTTTCTAGCATGGCTTAACAACTTTATAACTCACTTGGTGATTGTGCTAGAGATTAGAGATAGACCAATATATCGGCCGATATTTGGGTTTTACAGATATATCGGTATCAGCCAAAATGGCCAATAGGCCTCAGTAGATGTTGACAAAACACTATATTCCTCACATATGTACTTTCCACGATGGTGTAAGCAAGGAATCGATCAGCAAATTTTTTTTGCGATCGATTCCTTGCTTACACCCATCGTGGAAAGTACATACTTGAATAGAGATATGTGCAAGTTTGAATCATCGCAAAAAGACGAAAGCAGATGGCTGTCGACTGATTCCTCAAAAGCATACAGAAACACTAGTGCTTTTAAGTATATTCCTCACGAATGCAGACAACTTCACAAGAAAGCACAATGAACCAAGTCAAGACAGTTATTTTGCAGCGGCCCTAGCAGGAGCGTTTTCATGAACTAGCAGACAAGATGAACCATGGAGCACGCATCGACCGTTGCAGCCGAAACAAAAGCATCATTATTAACACTTTGACGTCCGGGTTAATTCAAGCTTTTCGCAAAAAACAGCTGATTCGCACGTGGCTTTGCACAGGAATATCTCCGCTCCTGCACGGGTTAAGGACCTGGTTGAAGTGTCAAAAGACGTGGCAAGTCTTGTAGTTTGCACTCAAAAAAAAGTTTTTTTACTTGGGGGGTGCGGGGTTTTTGCGAGTGACTTCATAAGTGGAGGTCTTTTAGGCCACCTTGGCCCACTTTGCCTAGTCCTGGGCACCAACCGTTAGGTGGTAGTATTTCGCTGAAGTTTTTATTGGATTCTAGGCTACAATCCGAGTCTTTTGATACATTGGATGACCTGCTGGGGTTTCGGGTTCAAAAGTTATGATCGAAGTTAGTAAAACTTTTTGAGTAATTAGATAATTAATTCATTTGTTTATTTAAGATCATAACTTTTGAACCAGAAATGCTAGATAGTCGATCAAAAGCTCAAAAGACTTGGACTCGAGCCTAGTTTCCAATGAAAACTTCAGCGAAATACTTTGGCCTAGTGGTTGGGCCCTAGTCCAGGCAACATGAGCCAAAACGGCCCAAAAACTACTTCACTTATGATGTCGCTCACAAGAAATCACCAACCCCCAACCAAAATAATTTTTTTCGAGTGCAATCTAGAAGACTGTCTGATCCGTTTGAGCCATTGAACAGCTCTCTCGCGCAATCGGCAGAGGAGCTAGAGCGTTGGTATAGCAACTGACAACTGCTGGTTTTAGGTCGAAATTGAAGTATGAATATATTGTACCCTAGCTCTCAAAGTGTTAATCAGATTAACTAAAAATCATAGCAAAATTTGAAATTGCTGCAATTTAAAAAATTTTAGCTCAGTATTCATGATTTTTTAAGTTTTGAAAAAAGGTAAAGCATAGATAAATTATGTATTTGTGATAATGAAGCAGAAATCAAGATTTAAAAATTTTAGAAATATCAGTTATCGGCTATCAGTTCTTGTGTGGCCGATATGTCGAATCGGCCCCAAAAAAGCCATTGCGGTTGATCTCTACTACAGATCTGTTTAAATTCTCAAAAGACTTGGCGAGTCTTCAAGTCAGCACTGAGAAGAAATTTTTGGTTTCACATTCCAGTTTTTTGTGAGTGACGTCACAAGTGGGATACGTTTTTGGCCATTTTGGCTCAGGTTACCTGGTCCTGGGTCCAAACCGCTAGATGGAAGTATTTCGGTAAAGTTTTTATTGCAAACTAGGCTAGAATCTGAGTCTCTTTAGCCTTTCATTTGACTTTTTAGGGTTCCAGGTTCAAAAGTTACGGCCTGAAAACAGAGTAATTAATTAATCCCCTAATTAGATAATTGTTGTTTTAGGCCATAACTTTTGAACCAGAAATGCTAGAAAGTCAATCAAAGGCTCAAAAGACTCAGATTCTAGCCTATTTCTAATAAAAACTTGAGCAAATTACTTTCCTCTTGTGGTTGGACCCAGTGCCAGGTAACCTGAGCCAAAATGGCCAAAAACCTGCCCCACTTCTGACGTCTTCCATAAAAAACCCAAAACCAAAATTTTTTCATTGCAGATGTTTAGGGTTTGAACAGCTCTCTTAGCACAATCAACTGGCGACTTACGGAGTTGCAAAGTGGCGTGAAAATAGGAGTTCATGCACGAATTCTAGGTATAATATATTTATACATCGGCAGTGAACGTGTTAATTATTGTTCAAGAAGTTTCATATGGGTTTGTAAACCTGCAGCTTAAAAATTTAGCTAGCAGGCTCCTCAATTGTGGCCCTAATTGAGGATACATGTTATTTTTCCCAGACTGACATTCATCATATCATGGCAAATTTTTTTTAATAGGGGATAAAATGGGGTTACAGGGAACCATCATCAATATATGCTATTTGACGACAAGAATTTCATGTAATTTTCTTTAGTATGCTGAAGCTTGGTCTTTGTCATGCCGTTTAAGTACTGTTTTCCATTATCCTGACTATTTTTGACCAGCTCAGAGAGAGTGGTGCAAGCAAAATAGGGTGCCAGATAGTGAGGAGTTGACTTGCTCCATTCGATTTGTGATTGTTCAAGCAGTCTGTTTCAGCTAGCATTGAAATGGACTTTAAAAATAGTGTTAGATCTATAGGATTGAATGTCTAGCTAATTTTCTCCCTTAACACTTTGACATCCAGTAGGATTTGGGAATTTTCCCACCAAAACGCACATGGCTTTGCGTGAGCATAATTCTGGCGCCGCAAGCGGTACTTAGAGAGCTGTTCAAATGCTCAGATGCCGCAAGTCTTCACTTGAAAAATTTTTTGTTTGGTGGGTGTGGATTTTTTTGTGAGTGACGTCATAAGTGGAGGACTTTTAGGCCACATTGGCCCACTTCACCTAACCCTGGGCCCAAACCGTTAGATGGTAGTATTTAGCAGAAGTTTTTATTGGAATAGGGTTTCGGGTTCAAAAGTTATGATATAAAGTAATAAAAATATTTGATTAATTAGTTAATTAGATAGTTAATTTATTTATTTTAGATCATAACTTTTGAACCAGAAATGCTAGAAAGTCGATCAAAGGCTCAAAAGACTCGAGCCTAGTTTCCAATGAAAACTTCAATGAAATACTTTGGCCTAGCGGTTGGGCCCTAGGCCAGGTAACATGAGCCAAAGTGGCCCAAAAACTACTTCACTTATGACATCACTCAAAAAAATCTGCAACCACCAATCAAAACAATTTTTTTCAAGTGCAGACTAGAAGACTGGCTGATCTGTTTAAGCCCTGAACAACTTTCTAGCGCAATCGGCGGAGGAGCTATGGCGTTGGTTAGGCAACTGAAAACTGCTGGTCTTAGGCCGAAATCCAGGTACAATATATTCGTAGACCGGCTCTCAAAGTGTTAACATTAGTATTGCTGAAGTTTCATTCTATATCTGTTGTGTTGCTCTATCACTTTCAGCTTTGTTATTTAGGGTTACTGTATATACTCGCTTATTAGCCGCATCCGCAGATAAGCCGCAGCAGAAATTTTAGCCATATACTGAGAATCAAGGGTAATTCACGAATAAGCTGCAGGTCAGTTTACCTTTTCACCGGTAAAGACCCTGCGCAATCAATCAACCACAAAATGCTGATTTTTACAGGCAAATGTAATGAAAGTCAATCATATTGTTCAAAACCTAAAAAAATCTTCTTCATCGGAAGAAGGAAGTTCGTACTTGTCTGTACGATTTTATCCTGCGAGTTCATGTCGAATTTTGACAGAGACATGATAGCGCCCTACTTTCGCCCATTGCCAAATGGCATTTGCAGTTCGACTGGATGACTGAAATTCAGTGATAGCTCATGCGACAACTTGTCCCTCTGGGTAGTTGCGTGTATGAGCCACAGGCAAAATACAGGCCATATTCCAGGTAAAAAAAGTGCGGCTAGTAAGTGAGTACATATGGTAATTAGTTTCACATATGTTTTTTAAATAATTATAGTTTATTTTTACTTTCATTGGTTGCACTATGGTTTTCATTCACAGTTCCTGACTCTTTTCGCTTTCATCTTTTACTTCTCATAGAGCACACAGTATTGGATGTTGGGTTTTCTCACAAAGGTGTTCTGGTGTTTTCACGCCATGATAAACATGTTAATGCACGATCGACAATGTGTATATAGAGGCTATGTTTTAATATGTAACTATTATTTCAGAAAACAGCAACTGCTGTTGCCCACTGCAAGAGAGGAAATGGACTAATTCGAGTTAATGGAAGGCCAATTGATGTTGTGGAACCAGAAACATTGCGTTACAAGGTGAAAAACAATCTAAGTTCTGTTTTTTGCATCAATTGTTGTTTTGTACAGCGTGCATGACAGTGTTGTTCAACAATAATTTTGCCAAATGTTTATGACATCACATTTTCCACTTCAATCCACAAACGTATAAAATCTGCAGTGATGCAAAAAAAAAACATTTTGTTTTTTGTTTGTGAAACTATTCAAATGATTTATGAAGTTACCTAAGGTCATTTCCTCATGGCAACCCACAATGTGCACATGAATGAGTTTTGAGCAACATGTCCTAAAACAGCCTGAAAATACAGCTACTGAAAATTTTAGTAAATTTGTCTACAGTTGGCTCTTGTTGAATTAGATTTTATGTGTGTGCTATAGCAAGATTATCCAGCTTAAGAGAATAACCAGCAAGACTTAAATCACAAATACGTGAGACATTATTTGCATAAGTGAAAGGAATGTTGACAGAGTTTTGTCACTGGTTGAAATGTGAAATGTTGATTTCCATCAGCTACAATTTTTGACTGAAGCATGTGGAACAGTTCAGATTTTTGCCTATATTTAGTACGGGGACAGGTGCTGAAATTTTGACAAAGCATACAATGGTTGAATTTTATTTGGAAGTTTTATTAAAATAAAGCTTTAATTTTTTTACTGCTTGCACAGTGGCATCATCTCATTACTTGTCTTTGACTCTGAGTTTCAAATATCTTAATTTATTTTTCAAAAATATTCGTTTTTTGAAGTATAGTGTATGCTTGTTTCGTACTGTGGAAAATATTTTTTCAAAGTCAAGGGAAAGCCATCTTCCACTGCCTGCTCTCAACTATATTGTGCTGGCGATTACTATGTATGTTACTATGCTGGTTGAATTATAGCACTCTCTGAGACTTGCTGCCAACATCTGTTAAATAAAAAAAAATGAGCAAATATGATAATGACAGACCTGTAGCACATTTCAGGCTTTTATGTGTACTGCATTCTTACATGGACTGCATTGTTTTTTCAGATTCAAGAACCAGTGTTGTTACTTGGAAAGTCGCGTTTTGATGGTGTGGATATTAGAATAAGAGTGAAAGGAGGTGGAAGAGTGGCTCAAGTTTATGGTGAGGATAGTATGTTTGGGTAGCACCTGAGCTAAGTGGTTGAGTGCCCGTCTGCAGCAGCTTATATTTTTGTACCTGCTACAGACCTGTTTTTCGAAAAAAATTGAAAATGGCTTTTATGCATTGGTTCCTGTACATACTATATTACAAGTCTTTTAAAAGTAATTTTCAACCTTTTCTGGGCAATTCATTACTTGATTGCCCCATTTTTATATGGAAATGGCTTTTTACTGTCACAAATACGTTGCACACAACTTGTGAATGTTCTTTTGTAATTTCGATGTACTTTCATGTCTACAAGGGTTTGGACTTGCAAACCCAAAAAGCAAGAAAAGGTTGGAACGTTGAAGTGCCATGGTATGAATAAAAAACATTTACCTTAAAACGATGTTGTCAGCCGTGCAATCGGTGAACTGATTTGACTTGATTAAAAAAATTCCAGAACGAGTTTATACAAAGAGTGCAGGAACTCCTGTTGCTGCTGCAACGTACATTCTTGAATTCTTCCACTGTCATGGTGTTGCGATACTAAACCTGCTTAAAGTGTGATTTTTCTGAACTTCACTTAGCTTAAAAAACTTTGCTTTGCAGTAGTGTTTTTTGTTGTAAGACACAATATATTTTTATTTGCGGTGGAGCATGTTTTCATCATTTTACAGAAAACGCGTTTTTCGCATGATGCTGGCAGACAACTTATTTCATGCAGTGCATGCTTTTGAATAGGTTTGCTGAAAGTTGTAAAATGGTGACAGTAACGAGCTTCAAACAGTTGTCACAGCGATCCGAGTCTTGTATTGAGCACTTACAGAAGCGTTGGTGGCAGTTTTTAGACTTCATTATTTTTGTTTCAGCCATACGACAAGCGCTCGCCAAATCTTTGGTTGCATACTACCAGAAATGTGAGTATGTTTTACTCAAGGTGGAATAACCCTACGACTACGCTTTAAACTCGTATTTTATTGCAATCTTGAGATTGCACGTATCGCTGAGCTGGGGCGAAACCAGGAACCACATAACCTGGTTACTGCTTATAGTGAGAACGCCCGATATTTGTCCAAAAGTAGTTTACTTGTTTATGCTACGATTCTTTAATGTCGTACAGCATCAGCGTGCTTGGTCTTGACCAAACATCGCGAAATTTTCTTCTTTGTGACAGCAAGTTTGGCCTAGAAGAGAACTAAGCTATCGCTATAAAAGACATTAAATGCGCCCACCGAAAAGCGACGTTCCTAAAGTTTGTAGACAGTAGAGTTCTTTGCTTAGAAGCTGGAGTCAGAGCTCATTTTCGTAGAATTGACATTAAACGTTTGAAGCAGGTAAGTTGCTTGTTTTGCCTTCATATCAGCAAATTTTCTTTGCTTTGAAAAATTTGTAAAAAATCATTCACTTTTCTTGTCCATTGAAGGCAAAGGCGCATAATGTCTGCCATTGTGTACTGAACACCGACAAATTGAAAAGACGCTGCACGATTTGTTTCAATCAAGCGACTCCGTTTTACTAGTGTTGTAAGCTTGTTTTCGAACGTTACCAAGGATGATCAAACTTTTTTTGTGGATAGTCGGTTCATTTTGTCACACACGCGAGAGTAGTCACAGCGCTTCCTTCATCGGGAAATCCGAAGTTGTAAATTCGAGTCTTCGACTCTTGAAAAACAAGAGTAGAAAACAATTTAGTAGAAAAACAATTTTGTCCACCACCAGTGCGTTTCAGAACATCTTTCTTCCAGATATTCGGCCAAACCGGTCGTAAAACCAATCACAGCACATATAGAATGGCAATCAAAAGAGGGTGAACTATCCAACAAATAATAGCATTATTTGGTTTCTGATGTATTCTCTGAATATTTTCCCTGTAGCATAGTGCACATTCAACGATGTCGTAATTTCTGAGTTGCAAAAGTCTTACTATCGCATGGAGGGTCTGAACTCTGAATTGCAGACAGCTTTAAGCCCGAGTGAAGTTTATCTGACAAGAAGCCTAGCAAGCCGTCGTTAGTCTTATCTAGACGAATGATCACCTACTTACAGCGTCATGTATTTAAGCTCGAAAATATTTCCACAAATCGTCCAATTATAGAAAACGTATACCGCGACTGTAATAATCCACGCATGTGTGTATTAGAAATGATATCCACAGGATGGAGCCTTTACCGGCAGCAAAGCGTATGACCACGAATATCAAGTTTTGACCCTTGACGTGTCAAATTTTTCTGCGTTCCTGTCTCTATAAATCATTGATCACGTGATTATCTCCATGCGTTGTGTTTTTGTCGATGAATTCAATTTGATGGACAATACAGTAAAAGTGAAGGTTAAAAAATTGGCCTGTGTGTAAACTTTAAAAACTCCTCTGAATAAATGAAATGCACGTTTTCCAGGAAAATATGCGTTTTGTCCATGTCGGTCGATCAGGTCATGTAGCTGTGCTAATGCGTTTAAATGCAAAATGAAACAAACTTCAATTCTGTTTCGCCCCAATCCGACCTGACCTATGGGTGGGTGCAAGTCAGCAACGAGCGAAGCCCTTAAAACACTGGTCCTCAACCTTCTTCTGAACGCCTACCACTTCCGGTTCCTGTACTGTAACCGCTTACCACCTTGTTCCACGAAGTTATTTGATTAAACGTTTATAACACTACACTTAACACAAAATGTACAAAATGGCGGTGAGAAATATAATAGTCATTGATACCAAGCACCCACGCAATAGGAAAAGTGCTGTACCAGGAAATTCCAGAATCTATAAACAGAGCCCGATAAAACAGATAAATTAGCTCTTCTGGCGATTATTTTATTAGTAGCCGACGTTCGCCCACCTTTTCAAGAGGGCTTCCTCAGGGCAATTTTTTTTAATCACATAAAACATGCAACTTTCTAATAACTAGAAACAATGAGCAGTATGACTTGAGCCCATGTTCTACATCATGTAAATAGGTACCATAAACGCATTTTCTTAGAATTTTTGTACGCTAATTTAAAAACTAACACTGTCAATGATAAAAGCGCAAACTTTCCGGCTATCTATTACAATGTTTTAAAACATAAGCGAAGCTTTATCAGTTACCGGGCTTCTTTGAGCTTGTATTTTTATTGACCTCCTTTGTGCCTGTAAATTTGCCAACTCTCACCACGCAAGCCTTACACTTTATTTATTTGTTCCTTATTTTAACCCATACTTTCACGCTATATAACCGTTTTTGTGCATTTCTATGTAAGTTTTACTCTATTTATTATGTTGCTATATTTCATCATCACCCAGTATTTTTCAAGTATGTACTTTCCACGATGGGTGTAAGCAAGGAATC
>JGI24159J19872_10012797_pt1 | contig 10930 bp, 4 predicted proteins | sample Ectturendosymbi4_FD_19872 | JGI IMG/M metagenome (IMG submission 19872)
TGAAATTTGAACAAACATCACTGTTTTATAGTGCTTCATATTTCAATTTGGGAGGGGGGATTGGAGCTTTGTTTCAGAGGGGCTAAGCCCACCAAAGCCCCCCCGTGGTGACTACTGACTAGGCTGTGTGGCAAAACTTCAGCTTGCTTTTTAATGCAATTAACTTGGAAAAGTACTTAGGTTATGCAATATATGTCAAGCTTGCAAGAGAAGATATGTCAAACTTTCTGTTTACAAGCATGACAGGGACGAAAGAAAGTGATACAATACATCCAAGTGTCTATTCTGGTTCGAGGCAAAATCTGTGCTGGGACTATTTTGCCTTCATTTGAACACAATTGGTTAGTAGTCATGTGACAAGCATGATACACAGAGACAATTTGAATTGGTTGGGATTTAGGAGTTTATGGTTAGTGTTTAGGATCAGGGTTTATGGTGAAGTTTTAGGTTTAGGGGTTCAATGTTTAGTGTTAGGGTTTAGCCTACAGTTCAGTTAATGCAAACAAGAAGCTGCTAACTGCTTGCCATCCCTGAAACCATGACAACCATCATCCATGCATGGGGACTCAGCTTTTACAGATGTCATGGTCAACTAAGCAGGACATCATGCGTTCCAAATTTGTTGTGTGACTACTTCAACCAATCGTGTTTAGCTAAAGGCAAAACAGCTCCAGCCGTTATTTTGCCTTATGAGGCAAAATAGACACAGCACAAAAACGTATGTTGTGTATCGCAACACACTTTCGGATAGTTATCGCATACGGATAGTATGATTTCAACCAAAACAGGATTCGGATCGGAAACGGATAACATTTTTCAAAAACAAGATAGGATCGGATAGTGAAAATCCACTATCTGATCATCTCTGGTGCACAGGATCCGGATTTTGGAGTCCAATCTGGCCGGATATTAAGAATTTTTGGATTTTGGATTGGATTGGATATCGTTTTCGCTTCAACCGGATCCGGATATTCCAAATGAAAAAACTATGACAATGCAAAAAAATTGATATTGACCAATAGTTGTATCAGGAAAAATTATATATTTCGAAATCAGCAACAATCTTTTTTTCTAGTTTTTCTTGGTAAAATGCAGTGTTGTCGGTCGCTCGGGATCGTAGCTTTCAGACTGAAGACATCTCAATTCTCAAGCAATGTGCAGTTTGGAACTGTGTGAAGATGAGCATGATTCTATTGTTTTATTATATCGAATGCCGTCGTTTTTCAGATGAAACAGGTTTCATTTTTGAAGTATATTCATTACTAGCAGATCATAGTGAAATCTCCTCTCAGATTTCCTCTCAACAACGTAGTTCACTGGTCTAACTCAAAGTGGCCTTAACCTAAAAACTAAGTAATAGTAATAAGCATGGTGAAAGTGTATTGACATTTTGACCATGTTACAATAGGTTCAATTACACCTCACTGGCAATGAAAACTTGTGAAGCGTTGGATTTAAGAAAGAGTGGCTAAGTTGTTTATTCTAAGTCTAGAAGTGCTGGAAGTTCAGTTTGGAAGGAGTTTTAAAAAAGGGCTTTAAGTGAACGTGGTTTCATTGGACATAAATTTGTGGTACTTGCTTTGTTATAGTTGAAATAATGTACAATATAGCAGTTGGCATTGCAAGGGGTCCAGCTGGTAGGTCAACACAAATTTAGGGTAGTTGCAGGTTATCATTTGATTTAAACATCTCCATTAGAGCATATGAGAATTGTGTATAACTATAACATCCTACAACATTTAGAAAAAAAATTGTGCACTTCTCGTCAAGATCAATCATAATTGTGGTGGGCGGTTGTAGCCATGGCATTTGTTGAATTCGAAACAAAACAGGTTGACAGGTGAATATATTGCCTCATGAGGCAAAAGTACTGCTGGAACTATTTTGCTTATAGCCTAACACAATTGGTTAAAATGGTTACACGACAAGTTCGGAACGCATGACCTGCTTAATTGACCACGACATCCTTAACGGCTTAAATTCAATTATGAAGTGTTGCCATGGTTTCAGTGCTGGCAAGCTGTTTGTGGCTTCTTGTCTGCATGAACTGTAGACTAAACCTTAACACTAAATTATCCTAACTTTAATCCTAAACCCTACCAATTGTCGTTTTATGTATTGTCCTTATCACATGACCACTTCAAGCAATGGTATCTGACTTACGGCAAAATAGCCACAGCCCAGCTTTTGCCTCATGAGGCAAAATAGACACTACTAAATATGTAGCCTAACGTGAAACTCAGTGAGCAGTTTTGGATTTGGATTGCATATCGGAGTCCATAATTTTTAACTTTCGGATATCGATTAGATATGGAGTTTATGAAAAAGTTTCAGATTGGATCAGGATTGCAAAATTTCCATATTCGTACACCACTGCTTGCTACCAGAGATAACGGATTTAGGTTTTTCAAATCCAAGTTCAATCCGACAGTTTCATTTCAAAATCCAATCCAAATCCGATAAACCGAGAGTTTCAAAATTCAAATCTTGTTTAAATCCGAAATTCTATCAATCATGTTCTGATGAAGGCAATATAGATCTACCAACGGCAAAATAAATCGATCGATGATTTTGCCGTTATGTTTTATTTATTCTAATTTTCACTAACAATTGGTTTCCTTATTGTGCGATGGCTCTTTGAATTGCTTCCGTTCATTAGCTGAGTCATATGAAACAATAAATCAATCGATCAACTGAGTCAATCCAAAGCAGTGTTTGCCTCATGAGGCAAAAAACACAATTCCAACAATACCTTGGAAACTAACTTAAGTTAACTTATGCTCTATCTTCGGCTCATAGCACTATAATAGTAGACATTTTCAAGACTTCAAGGCAAGCACTATTAGAAGGCCCGTAACCAGCTTGGAACACCAGGGAGGCGAAAAGTTTTCTGAGAGGTGCCCAAATTTTTTAAATTATGTCCAATACTTTTAAACTATGCCCAACATATTTTTCCAGGGGGGGCGAAAAATATTGTAGGGGTGGCTTCGCCCCCCCTGCGCTACCCTGGTTACGGGCCTGACTATTAGCATCAAATGCAATGAAAATCTCAGTTATAAAGTGAACACAGGAAAAAGGACAAATTAGCAGGTACTCAATAGGCTACAGCACAAGTGAGCCATCAGCACTAGGATACACAATTTTAAAACATTATACCAGCGGTTCCCAGCCGTTTTGTTTGGGCTTCCGGTACCCTTATAGAAAAGAAGTATAATATGCAGCACCCAATGGCGAACCCATAACAATTCGCTTTAAGGTTTGATGACAGTTTGAAAATGTATTTTTGATGATGTGTTGAAAAAACGTATTAGCTCGCGGCACACTTGGGTATTATAAATGGCACCCCGGTTGGGAAACATTGCATTATGCCGATCATGGATCAAGAAAAGTGATGGAATCAATGAAAGTCACACAAATTCCTCACCTTTGATGACATGATACATAAGGGAGCAGGCTTGTACATTGCATCACTGGATAGTATATGATCGAAATACAAACAAGATGTACATTTTTCGGACCATAAAACGCATTTAAAATCCTTTAATTTTCTCAGAAATCAGAAGTGCGTCTTGAACCTAATATTTTAATCTGATTGAACCTAATGTTTTAATCTGGTTGTGCTTTCTCATCTTGAACCAATTTTATGTGGCACACGGTGCTATTTAAAGGGTTAATTGCTAGTTACGATTTTTTTGTAAACAGACCATCGTGCTGCGAAATAAACCAACAATAACTACAATGAGTAGTGTCCGAGAGTAGCTAGCACATACCGCAGATCGTATTACTCTGCAAGGCTCCTGACTACATTGCCAAACACCGAATCAAACACGCGCACAACGTTTATGTTATTCTATTCGTGCCTAGCGGATGTGACAGATTAAACTCCCTCGTATGTAATAACAGATTGAAATCCCAGTGGCAACTCATGCACTCGGGCGACTCAGCATTTGGAGTGATTGTGAAGAAGTTGAATACAGTTTGACTTGTCTAAGTTTTGCTTCATTTCATCCACCCTATAATCCGGTGTGCCATATATATGAAAAAAAACAGCTAGTGCTCAATTTTTTATACTGCGCCTTATAATCCAGTGCGCCTTATGGTCCCAAAAATACGGTACAATTTCGGCGGATATAAGAATTCCCACTGAAGTAAACTTGCAGCATAAATACAGTAATCTATAGCTCCGAAACGGAACTGAAAGTTGCAAAGAATTTCAAAATAAAGTTATCAAATCCAAATCCAGTCCAAAACCGGTTAAGCAGAATTTATAAAATCCAAACCCATCACAAAGCTGACAATCTGCCGGATTTAAATCCAAATCCATGTTCATCTCTGCTTGCTACCAGAGGTGGCCATTGATCCGGAGTGCCGGAGTCGACTCCGGCAGGTTTCTGCGTTCTTCTTTCGGACCCGGATCCGGCCCAGAGTCAAAATTGTGAAAAACCGGACCCGTATTCGGAACCACTTTTCAATTTCGGCAGTCTGCCAGGCCATTTCTTAGGTAAAAACATGGGTAAATTTCGGTTGGATCGATGATGCTAGCCGGAGCCTGAACAGGAGTCGGATTCTAAAATTAGAAAAATTTCCGGACCCGGATTCAAAAATTTAGAACAGGAGCGGAGTTGGAGTCTGAAGAAGTGACTCCGACCACCTCTGCTTGGTACCAGAGGTGGCTGGAGTAACTTTTTCAAACTTCGACTTCACTCCTGTTACAAAATTTTTGAATCCGGCCCGGGTCTGGAAAATTTTCAAATTTGATGATCCGACTCCAGTTCAGTTCAGACTCCGGCTACCATAAATCCAACCGAAATTTACCCATGTTTTTACTTAAGAAATGATCACGCAGACTCCTGCTATCGCCAAAATTGAAAAGTGACTCTTGTTCTGGGATCAGTTTTTCACAAATTTTTGACTCCAGATCTGAAAGAAAAACGCAGAATCCTGCCGGAGTCGGCTCCTTCACNCCGGATCCATGGCCACCTATGCTTGCTACTACTACTGTACTTTACAGGGTGGCCATATTAGCGAATTTATCGCCAGATTCCGGTGTCAAGAGAAATTTCTGACTTGCGAAATTTCTGACTTCACACCATGTACGCATCAGAGGTGGGACCGGATCAGGATTACCGGAGTCGACTCCGGCTAAATTCTGCGTTTTTCTCTCGGACTGGAGCCGGAGTCGAAAATTTGTGAAAACCCGGACCCGGATCCGGAGTCACTTTTTAATTGTTGCAGTAACAGGAGTCTGTGCGGTCATTTCTTAGGTAAAAACATAGGTGAATTACGGTTGGATCGATGATTGCAGCCTGAGTCTGAACAGGAGTCAGATTCTCAAATTTGAAGAATAGCCGGACCGGATCTGGACCCGGATTCAAAAAATTTGGAACAGGAGCGGAGTCGGAGTCTGAAAAAGTTACTCCGGCCAACTCTGGTACGCATGCACAGAGTAATATTCTACATACCAAATACGCTGATAAAACTTATTATTAGGGCTTAGGAATTCGTGTTTAAGTAAGTGTGTCGGGTTAGGGTAAGAAAAAGAATAATAATTGAGGTCAACGACTAAGTCTGAAAATTTTTAATGGTTAAAGTTATTACCGTGCTATAGCTTGTTGTGGGTTCCTGATATCTAGCCAAAATGTTTTAATTTATACAACACACATCATAAAAGTAATTGCCAAACTTTATTTCTTTATTCTGAGAAGCAAAATAACTGAAAAACAACAACAGGTCAGAAATTTCGCAGAGGTGAGAAATTTCGCTTGACACCGGAAATCTGGCGAAGTTTGAAAGCATTTGGCTACAATATTTTTGGTTTGGCGAAATATATTAAGGTATCTTTTTTTGGTAAGGTATTCTCTCAAAATGTGCTCCAGTGTCATTTTTATTTACACTCTGTATATTTGCACGTATGTGCTTATGCTTATATATTCATATGCTGCGTTAGTATTTTTAAGCTTGCTGATGGTTTGAAAATTCGTGACATCAAATGAAAGTGTGATAGTTTTGAAAGTAGGAGCATGGTTTTTAATACTTCATACTTCTTATGTGATATGTTTGCAAAATGTTGAAACTGATTGTTTAGAAATATTTGGAAAATGCTGAAAACCTATACGCTTTTTTAAAAAAATACAAGGCGAAAGATAAAAGAGCTATAAACGATTGATTTCCAGTGAAAAACTTCATGTTTTGTTTGGTGAAGATGCAACCGTTTCCAGAAGTTTGGCTATTTTTTGCTGAGTTTGGCTATATTTTAAAGTGAGTTTGAGTACAGTTTTTTTGTCTGGCATCCCTGGTACTTAACTGTAGGCAGCAACAACAGCAAGCTGCAGCCAGCGTAACGTGTGCAATAAATATGCACCTCTACAAACAATTGGGCATAGCTGTTTTATAAGTTGATTTGATTGCAAAATCTTCTTTTTCCATGTGTGTGGATTAATTTCAGCTTCTTGTCTTCATTTCTCATACTATGAATTTCTCCAATACAAGTAGCCTTAATGCTACAGGTGAGATTTTTGCACTCTGTGACTATGATTATTTATTTCTTCAAAATCTAAGTTATAGTTGATAGTTATTAGTTGATACAGCAAATACTAAAGTTTAGACCAATGCTTCTTGCTTGCCGCGGAAAAATTTTGCTTTGCTGCCCAATATATGGCATTTCATAAATAGTTCTATTATTTTTTAATAAAATTGATTTGATAATATGATCGAGTAGGTGGAACTGAATTAAGTTTTAATAAACAAATAAAGGCTGTGTATATTTTTTTGCAGACAGAGGAAAAGCACTGCTGGAGCTATTTTGCCATTTTAGCCAAACCTGAATGGTTTAATTGGTCATGTGACAAGGGTGATACGCTCAAATTAATGTTAGTGTATCATCCTCCTTGTCACGCGACCTAAAACCCTAAATCTAAGCTCTTATCCTAAACCCTAACACTATTGCAAAACTCTTACTGAAAATGTAAACTGGTGTCTGGTTTTTGAAACCTTAAAAAGTGTTTCCATCAAAAGTGTCATCTCTGTTAGCAGTCAGATTGTTTACAGTTCACCCCTTTTCTTTGAACACTATGGCATTTTACTTTGTGACTGTGTGCCTGTACATTGCAGTTTTTGTTTGATGGATGGTGTGTCATGCCACAATCAATGCATTTGTACTTTACGTGGGCTCGACCTTTTTAGGAATTAACATCCTGCTCTGCAGTGGCGTTGCACCAGTGTTACTGGTTAGCGAACTATAGTGTTAACTGTTAAGGCAGTGTCTATTTTGTTGGCAAGATGCCAGCAGCACCAGGCTTGGCAGAAACGAAGTAAAAACAAGAAATAAACCCTAAAGCTAACCTTTACCCTTGCAGTTAACGCTAACCCTAATTCTTAATGATAATCCCTAGTGTTAACCTCTAACCCTAATGCTAACCCTAATGTTGACCTTAACGCTAACCCAAACCCTAATGCTAACCCCTAACTGTAATGCTAGTCCCTAACCATAACGCTAACCCCTACCGAACCCAAACCGTAATGCAAATGCTAACCGAAGCCTAAACCTAACACTTATCCTAAGTAAAAAATTAGGAAAGTTATGAAAAAAAAAGAAAAAAGAAGTCGCCAAGGTGAGATTCAAACCGAAAAGCAATGGCGTACAAGACTTGAAGCATAACCACTACGCTACGAGCAGCATAGCGATTACATGACAAACTGATGTTTTTATTCAAATTGCATCATGCCAGGAGACCAAATCTTTGACTGGTGGCACAATAGCTCCAGTTGATCTGTTGCCACCAGAATGTTGACGGTGAAATAGACACTACCTAGTGTTAAATATGTGTCTGTAATCTTGTGGTTCTGCCTCCAATGCCGTTGCTTGCAAAACATTCTGCTAAGAAAGTGTCTGTAACCCTGTGATTCCACCTGCTCAAATGCCGTTGTACAAAGTTCTGTTGTGTCTGTTTTCATCGATCTGAGTTGTGCAGAGAGTGTGTGTTTAACCTGGACTTTGTGTCTGACAACAAACAAATAAAAAAAAGCCAAAGCATCAATAGTGAGACTGAGGGCTGAACCAACGACTGTTTGCACAGCAGGAACAGATACTACTTCGCTACTTGACCTGGTTTACCGTATTGCTAGTGTCTTAAACTCAGCATTATGTGGACAAAGCTGGATACAGTTTGAATAGCAAAATGGCAGCAACGCACACACTACATTTTAGTTAACTAAATTTTAGGTAGTGTCTACTTTGCCTCATGAGACAAAAGCTATGCTGGGGCTATTTTGCCTTTAGTCAAACATGATTGGTTAAAGTGGTCGTGTGACAGGTACGATTGGTAAAGGGACATCGGGTTAGAGTTATGGATTCGGATTAGGGCCGTTAGAGTTTAGGAATAAGGTTTACAGTTGGGGTTAAGCTGACAGCTTTAGAAATGCAGACTAGAAGCCGCTTTATCAGCTTGCCAGCAGTGAAATCATGACAACACTTGTTAATTGTACTGAGCTGTTAAAGACATCATGGTCAACTAAGCAAGTAATGCATTCTGATTCTGAACTTGTCATGTGACCACTTAAACTAATCGTGTTTGGCTAAAAGCAAAATAGTTACAACACAACAGTGCTTTTGCCTCATGACGAAAAATAGATGCTGCCTAAATTTTATATATATTGTTCAACTGAAATGTCTTGGGATTATTTTGTTCATTTGGTTTTTTGCTGTGTTTTGTGTTATGTGACTATGGATGCTCCTTGTTCCATTGGTCCTTTTACATGCTGTATATTTGCAGTAAGTTGTAACTGTTTACTTTGCAAAGCAGCTTGAGTATTCAGGAGCTGAAAAAAATTATTTTATTTTTTGTTTGCAAGTTTTATGATTTGCATAAAACTCCTTTGTTTGTGGTGTTTCAGTTATACTGATTGTCCAGAACTAAACCTGTGAATTTGACAGTATAAAAGTGGGCTGCAGATATTCCACTTTCACTAGCATAAAGCAATCGGGTATCAAAATCTTTTAACTTCAACCGTGATGTGTTATTACAAGTAGCCCAAGCTGTATTAACTTATTTCATATCATGTAAATTTGACCTTGAACATTCATTATTTGCTACACAGCTTTGGAGAAAATCTTGATGCAATAGGTCTATATCTAAAAGACTTAAGTAGATTTTTTACAACTGTCACATTAATTACTCATGCTGTCAAATTCAGAGTTTTCCATGTTGCAGAGTTTTCCACGGAAGTCATAAAATAGTGCAATTATAGATACAACTGCTTTGTACCGTACCAGTTTAAGTGCTGAAACAATACTGATGAAATAACCATGTTCCAACCCAAGACATTTTGATGTGTGCAAGAACAAGTTTAGTTTGTGGTATATGCCTTTGATTGATAATGCAGAATTTTACTGTTTCTGAAACTTAACAAAAGTATGTTTTCTCAGTATCTCCTGCTTTTGCAAATGATTCTGTGAACTACAAGATTGGTATTGGGATAGCTCTAATGGGAAACTTTATTATAGCAGTGTCTTTGAATGTACAGGTGAGTTTTCATGTTCCAAATAAAATTTTGCATTATTAGCCATTTTGGCAAAGTACCAAGTGGTAAGTAAGTGGTCATCTTAAATTGATTGATGTTAGTCAAATTTTTGTTTCTGTTAAATATCAAATTTACATTATTTCTCAATCTCATGCTGTGACCCATGAAAACTACTGATATTTTTTATGACTTGGTAGTGAAAGTGACAAGACCTCAATTTGCTGTTTGTTTTTATAAATAATGTAATTTCACATTGGACAGCATTGTAATCCAGTCCTGTATATCATTGCATTGTGGTAGCAGTTTTAGCTTTTTTTATTTTATCTTCGTACTTTTATACTGTGATTTTCCTCATTGCAATTTGACTTATTGGAGCGATGTTAAGAAGAACACGCGTTTGTCCATTTTTCTGAAATATATTATTTTCAATACTGCTTAAGGTCTTCGCCCACTGCTTAAGAGTGACGCCAAGCTATACTGAAAGCTCATCAAGGTAAAGAACAAATAAATAAAGACTCAGAACTTCTTTTTGTTTTACCTTATTATAATGAAGGAGTCTTAACACCTTCTAAGTCAGTGGATTCCTTTCAAATCCATGCAAAAAGTTTTGTAGTTTAGATTTTTTTTAAATTAAAAAGTTTTGAATTTTGTGAGTGACATCATAGTGGGGACAGGTTTACGCATTTTGGCCAAGGTCACCTGGATAAAATATTTTACCCAAATTTGGGTTTTTTGCCCACAACTTTTGAATCAGAAACGTAAGATGACTAATCAAAGGCTCTAAAGACTCATATTATAGCCTAGTTTTTACAAAAAAATGGCTCTTGGCATTCGCATCCATTGACCTCAGCCAAAAATCCGTAAACCTACCCTTACTATGATGTCAACTAACAAAAAAAAAATCTGAACTTTTCCAATTTTTTTACACTCTTAACTAGAAGACTCGCTGCATCTTTAGAGGGTTTGTACAGCTCTCTAGCTCAATCACCTGGCAAGTTATGGTAGTGCAAAATGGTGCAAGAAAAGTGGCTCACAAAGGATTTCAAAGTACAAGTATCATACACTGGCTCTCAATGTGTTAAAGCCAAGTGCTTGCACATAGGCACATTGCGCTCAATTAGTTTTGTAGATAGTTGGTTGTAGGTAGTTTTGTCAAACGCCTTAGCCCTTTAACGACCGCGCGTGCCAACATATTGGCGCGCCCTTGTTTGGCCATAAATCGCCAGCCGCTAGAGAACTGTTCAAACCCTCTACGGATTCAGCAAGTCTTCTCGTTGACATCGAAAAAAAACATTTTTCATTTTGGGTTTGAGCTTTTCTGGGGGGAACGTCACAAGTAGGGGTGTTTTTGTGTTATTTTGGCCATCTTTGCCTGGCCCTGGGCGCTGTCCCAATGGGCCATTTTTTGGAC
>JGI24159J19872_10012798_pt1 | contig 10930 bp, 8 predicted proteins | sample Ectturendosymbi4_FD_19872 | JGI IMG/M metagenome (IMG submission 19872)
GTGGACCATAGCTCCTATGGCGGTGACATTATTTTGTTTGTGCCGTTTGCAACATTCCTCTGCCAAACAAGAGCAGGCGGCTTGAAATTTTAATGGCGAGGTTGATAATCGCATTTGAAGTTTTTTATACCCTTGCAAATGCCTTAACGCTGTTTTCAAACAAAACTGAGAAGGAAAATGTAAATTTTGATTTTGTCCTCAAGTCCATGTTCCCAGATGGGATGCAAATTCAGTGTCACTAGTTGTTGCCGTTTAATGTTCCGCTACAGACAATTTGTTGCATGCATTGTGGCCAGGTCAGTGGAGCGGCTGATTTCAGGCTCCGGTCCCAGACGTCTAAATGTTTTTGATTCCGGCTCCACAGCCTCTGCTTGTGCAACTAGCTTCAAATATGTTTCAACCCGTCGCATTGTACGCTGTGGGTGCGTGCTGCAAATGCGTGATGCATTTGAAACGTCCAAACGCGCGGCATGTGTTGAAAAATGACACGCCACTACAATGCATTCAGTTAAAGTTGAACGGTAATGAAATAGAAAAAATCGCCTCTGTTCCGGCTCCGCACATGATTTGTGGCTCCGGATCCGACTCCAGATCCGACTCCAGCTCCAATCATCCAAAGTTGCTTGGTATCCGGCTCCACAGACCTGATTGAAACCACCAACGCTCGTGTTTCATGTTAACCTCTGTTCCAAGTAAATTTGCATCTCGCGTGCGATAAATATACTTCGCTGAAATCTCTCTCTGCCGTGAGATTGTTTTAATGCGTAACCAACAACTTAGGCGTTTTTTTGCGATGACACGACGTGATTTCCATATTTCGCCTCACATCTCATCCTTGCGTTACAGTTTCACATCATTGGCCAGATTCGTGTTGCGAGCCGATCTCCAGTGTCATGGCTGGGAGACGTGGTGTTAACTGTAAAGAGTAAGTTCCTATCGACAGTCGCTCTAAGTTATAATTTTACTTTTGCCCAAGTTGAATCTTTCTAGAATGTGCCCTAGTTTTTCAGATGTGCTTGTTTTTGTCAGTGGCGTCTATCGAACAAAAGGATTGAGAGCGCCTGTTCAGTGTTCTGTGAAAAGACAGATTTTTTGTAAAAATTTTGCGCGGAAATCTATTACTGCTTTGCTCAGCTTCGACGAGGGAAAACGCACCAAGTTGTTTTATGATGTCATAGACAAGATCGACCCAATGCAACGCGCCGAATTCGTGCGCAAACTCGGTTTTCAGGAGCACACCCTGAGAGAAAGACTCAACAAAGATATTCCCGATTGGATCGCGATCCTCAACTTGTGGAGGCTGGGGGCAGGAGGTGAAGTTGGCCGGTGGTCAGCACTATCTCGTACATTCGCACGTTTACGATTGAACTACATTTATTTCGACAGTACGTCAACAATGTGTTGGTTACGTTGTCAGTTCACTGCCGCACACGGCATCCTTAAGCAACACTCAAATTGTTGCCGTCTTATGTTTTTTCCATTTAGATGGAAACTTTCAACGCATCGTGAAAGTGTTTTTTTCAGCCGTGCAGTCATTTTGCTGAGAAGCTTACCCATGACCCGGTATTTTCCCATGCCCCAATGTTGACACATGCCCAGGTGGATACACATGCCCCGATGGAGAAGCTTGCCCATACCCCTTTTTGTTCCTTTAAATCGCGCAATTCTTTACTCCTTACCGATCGTTGTCCAAGTTGACCGCATGGGTGACATTGCTGATGGCTTAACAGTGAGAAGTTATCCCGATGCTTCACCGAAAGTGCTTGTTGTTGTTGTAGCTATGCTTGTGTATGACACGAGTTTACGCATAAATTGTATTTTTACTGATTTCATGAAATTTCAGAGCTTTGAAAAAAATGCTCATCTTTTGAAGTTAATGCGAAAGTAGTTTTCGTGGTGAGGAGGTTACTATTCTTTTTTCCATGCAGTTATCGCATAAAGTGTCGTGAACACCACAAAGGACTTTGCGCATAAAAGTGTCGTGAACACCGTTATTCACGACTCCGTGGCTATCTCGCCGTTGAATTAGAAAAGGCTTGCATGTTGCAGGGCGCTTTAAATGTGAAGAGTTTTCTTTTTATATCACTGTTCTCTTACAAAATCCCGTTGTATACTTTTGGATTTGGTTGGTTTCCCCAAGCAGTCGTGAAATGTGATCACATACATGCAGGTTTTCAGACAAGGCTATTGGCGTATTTGAGCTGCTTGGTCAGCGCGAGCTGGCCTGTGGTTGAGTTCGGGCTAAAAGTTCCAGCTGTGAGTTGAAGCAGGTAGAAACTTAAGTCTAAAATGCTCACTAAACTTTCTTCAGCAAGAAGGTCCTCCTCCACACTACCAGATATCTCAAACGGTTTAACTGGATTCTCATGTTAGGACAACGCGTTACAAAAATGTCGAACTTCAGTGCTGATGACACGGTCGCAGTTAACATTACACCAGGGTCGACTCCAGGTCAACAGCGTCACTCGGGCTCATCACGCATTTTGTACTGACTGAATGCAACCGTTCGCGGCTTGCATCACTGAAATTTCCATCATTCTGGCTGGCAGTATCGTTGCTCTGTGACGTTAGTAGGCAACAATGAATGAGAAGTTCTCGTGAGAACTTGCCGATTGTTACGTAGCGCACGTCACAGAGCAATGATAACGCCAGTAAGTCCGTTGCTTGCTAGGCTCATTCATATTTGCCCGAGTAACNGGCTTTAACCACCACGACAAGTTCTACAAATTCTTCGTTCGTTTGAATTTATTCNCGAAAGGGAACTGTCCACTGNAATAGGATTCAAATTCAATGTTCTTTNCAAANACATTGCTTCAAAAAACATTCAATCTGATATGAATTATNTTTGAAAAAATACTTTATCGGGGAGGGTAGCTCGCGCTCTAGCGGATGGGTCCGAGTAAACAAANCTCTGCTTACNAGGCTCATTCATATTAGCCCGAGTTACGGCACAATTTATCGTTCGTTTGAAATAATTTTCGAATTGGGACTGTCCATTGGATTGGAATTTAAATTCAATGTTCTATGCAAATCCATTGCTTTGAAAAAGCATTCAATCTGATATGAATTAAATTTGAAAAAATACTTAATCGCAGAGGGCAGCTCGGGCTCAAATGGATCAGCCCGTGTAATGCGCGAGCGAACGTATTCGAAAGAGGGCCTACTACGAAAAAAGATGAAAAGCAGAACGCAGTCAGTATCAGTTTATTTGGAAAAGCTGTAAACAAACATCAAATCATGCCACAGAAAACAAACCTCATTAGAACAGCGTTTATTTTTGTTCCCAGGACATCTGAAACAACCATACGGTTTTGTAGTCAGATGCCCTGCAGTCGGCTACTTTCTCGAAAGCATACAGTAAACCTAGTGCTTTTAACTGCCTGCTACGAATGATATTTTGTGATTCAAGTCACCTGCAAAATGAACACACAAGGCCAAACATGAAACGAAAATACAGGAACACTGACAAGGCCCAATGAAAAGAGTCCGAATTAACAACCTTAATCAGTGAAATGGGTGGTGGACAAAATAAGGAAGCTCACGTTCCACCTACAATGCAAATCGTAATCGAAGACTCGGACTAAGCCCGAATCCTGGAACCGCCACTGTATTGCACCATTGCTGAGGTGGGGTCGCGGAAAAAAGAAAAGTTTTCATAGTTTTACATGAAATTAAATGTGTGATTTCAGGTTTGGACAATGAACGTCTCGAGGTGATCTTGTCACAAGTCAGACGTGAAATTGTTGAAGGAAAACGTTCCGATGAAACGGATGAACTTTTCCGAAAGCTGGACAAAGATTCTCTACTGAACGGTAAATTTTTGTTGACGTGATATTGGTCATTGGTGACTTGGCATTTGTCTTACCTAGTTCGATTTTGATGACGGCAATTGGCAGCAGGCCGAAGCCTGAAATTTGCTTCTTACCAGGGCGGTTGAGGTGAACGCTCTTGCCCAAGGAGCGTTGCGGCGATTCACTCAGTGGCCGAACACCCAACCTTTCAATTGAGAGACGGACTCTATAACTGAGCTATCGCCTCCCTCCACTTGATATTTTTGCGACGTTATGCAACGCAACACCATCAATAACATAACTTCTCACCGAAGTTTTTTAGCATCGGCCTTGTGCTATGCATTCGGAAAATATGCGCTCGTTGCTAGGTTTACGTTACAGCCATTGTGACGCGAGTTAGATATTGTGACACGACAAACCTTATTTTGCTAAAAATGGCTTTGACCAACAAGACAAGTTTTGCAATTGCCGTTGACAACAGAAAATATAGCTGTTGAAATTACGCCGCACGTTGGGAATCACGATTTCCTGCTCAGTATGTTTGGATGGCGTGCACGGAAACGAAAATCTTGAAATGGGCGTACATTTTACAATTTGAAACTTTGTGATCCAGACCCTCTGCTCAAAACTGTGTACCTTTTGCGTGCATTTCACCGCATTGGGTGGACCTACTGTGCAAATAACGCGCTCGTGATGTCGTCTTGTCATCTAGTGGTGCAGGAGGCGGGGGTGCAGTATAGGAGGCGGGGGTGCAGGGTGTGCAAGCGCACGCCCAAAAGTTCTGATTTGTTGGAAATCCGGTCAAAATCCCTGAAAATCGGGGCAAAATCTCTCAAAATCCGGGCAAAAATGGCACCCAACGTTGTTTGATTTCCAAAAATGGCGCCCAACAATTGCAGAAAAACGCACGAGGGTCTTTTTCTTTTTTGAATATCACACCAAAAAAGGGTTTTCATAATCTTTGTGGAGAATATTTGTATGCAAAAATAGCACAAAAACTTTTAGGGCAAGTTTGGGCAGATTCGGGCAAATTTCCTTCGCACCCCAAAAATTTGCTTGCTCCTACGCTATGTTGTCATCAATGTCTTGTTTAATTTGACTATATCGAATTTTTTTGCTAGACAACTTCACGCTTGTTCCTACGTTTTGTTGCACACGCCATCTGAGAATTGCAATATACCTGTAAAGATCTTGTGGCGATTGTTTGAGATTTTTATTTTTTCCCCAGTTCTGAGTAACCTGTACACCAGTTTAAACGAAACTGAGTTGAATCTTTAAAATATCTTTGCAATCTCGTTATGTTAAAAAACGCCCAACGATGATGGCACATCATACTTTTCAATAAGAATTTCGTTTCAATCACCCGATGTTTCTTTCTCATCCAGCACGCCTCGTCGCCTGGTTCATCTACGACTTCATCGAACATCACAGCGACTCGGACTGGGATCGGATCGTTCACTTGAAATTGAAGCTGCGCAAAGGCAAGTTAAGCGCAATTAGAAGAAACAACAGCGGAAATTTCGATGAACAGAGATACCAAGAAGTCTGGCAGTGGAAAAGAAAAAACAACATAGGTTGGTTGGCGTGTCGTACAGAGCAGCTTTTTGACTTGGTTTGGTCATGCGCAACCAGTTGTTGAAACGGCGTTTTGAAGCTACGACTGGGATGCGTCAAAAATGTCGTGTTTCGTGAACTTTGCCTGGTTTCTAACCAGGGTGCGTGAAATCAGTAACTATCAAAACATTCTCGTACTTCGGTCACATATTTCTAATGTTCAGCTGCATTTTTCTCAGAAACTGTCCAGCAGATGGCAGTAAAGATGCACGAAGCTGAGTTGCAGTTGCCGGAGCAGTACGGTCTTTACCTCCCAACTCCTCCTGACAGTGATCAGACAGGTGGGGTCTGTTGCATGCCTGGGTGATTTGACCCTTACCGCTGTCAATCCTCAAGACTCGCCTTTTTTGTCAAATAACTTCCATTAGGTGCTAGTCCCTCGGTCTTTTAATTAGCCAACCGACTTGGTGAGACTTATAAGCCAAGTAATTTCTTACTTCATTTCTAAAACCTATCCCCATTGTGACGTCACCCAGAAAATCCGTACAGGGTTTGAACAGCTCTCTAGCTCTATCGGTCGGCAAGTTGTGACTGGCCAAAGCTAGAGCCATTATCGTGGCTTTGCAGTCCTTTAAAAGGTGCGCTAGTCAATCGAGAACACCACTTGGGCCGTTTTAATGTGAATTTTGTTTCAAGTGTAAATTGGGTTAGAGAAGATGATTGCGCTCATTCAAATCTAGAGCGCGTCATGAAATATGCTGACACAACGAGAAGTTGCAATGCCTGGTTTCAGTATAACTGACCTGGTTTGCTTTGGAATTATTCTGCGAATAACTGTACCCTTATTTTATAACTCTCAACCCACTGAATTACTCATGCATATCGGCAAAGTGGGAGGGCTTCGGCGACAAAATGCAGTGGGTGGCACGTTTATGTTTAGTCTTGTTTTCAACCTGATGTTGCCTTGTTTTTGCATCCTGCGTCATCACAGTGATTGTGACGTTGTCGTCCTCGTGATTGTGACGCTTGACAGCAGACGATGCGTGCAGTTGCATTGTCATTCATGTTTTACCAACAGCAGATGCAAAGTCCCACAAAAGACTTGCGCTTGCGTGAAATAATATTGTCAACTCTTTTTTGATCGCATCACGTCACAATAGATGTGATAATTACAGTAGACACTTGTGTCGCTAATTGTATGGCTTGCCAACTGATTTCGTATCAAACTGTCTTCTTTTGCAATTTAACAGCCGGCATCGAATCAGCGGCCACGCAAACTGATCAATCCCACTTCGCATCCAGTCAAGGTATGGCGTCGCTGACCTTCCCAGCAAATTTTCCTGTGTAGTGTTTCGCAGTTTCTTTTTTGTCGACGCATTAGTTGGCCCTGCCCCCCCGGCCTCCTCACCTTCTACTCAGCTTTATTTACTGCCGCCCTGTCTCAGTTTCTACTCACTTTTATTTACTGACGAGATTCACGTTTGAACTCCTTTGTTCGTGTCATGCATCTTGCAATTCTTTCACCATCTTTGGCGTTTTGTAATGTGTTTGCATCTTTTGATGCGTACTATATGCGGCCAATATCAATAAAACAAACTGTACATCGACTCGACACGAGCTGCAGTACAGCTTCTCATGTCGCTGTTGCAAACCTGCAGCAGTGTTTCCCTGTTCGTTTATCACGCCGTAGCATTCCTGTATACAAACTAAGATAACATTCTCACCCCCCTTTGGATCTTTGCGTCTTGTGTTTTCAATGTATGATCCACTGGTTCTTACAAAAGTTTTTAAATAGACCTTTCTGTTTCATACCCACGCTTTAGTTTGATCATTTTCTGTCGACACTCCGACGTTTCGTAACTTCAGTGCAAACGCGATTATTGTTTAAAGCTTCAACCTTATTTCAAATATGCTTCTGCGCAGAATCCGTCGCGAGCGGAGGTCCATCGTCCGAAGCAAGTAACTTGGCCGGTGCCTTTGCCCCCCTCTCCCTGTCCGATGCTCCCCGGGCCATCTCTGAAGAAGGTATAGTTTATTCCTCAAGGCCAATCTACACTGAGGACGATCCAGGAGTTGTCCTGCACGGCCAGGGCTGCTTGGGAGGAGGCCTTGGCACGAGGGCAGAATTATCCGAAGCAATAAAACAAACAAAAGATTACGCTTGGCCACTCTTGGCCTGTCCTCGCTGTAGACGGGCCTTTAAACAACTTGTTATTTCACGCCCTTTCGCGTTTCACGTTGACTGAGTCTAATTTTTGCCGCTGAGACTTTTCAGTCATTTGTCCAAAATAGCTTAAGAACCTCCGTCATTTTTTCGTTTTCAGGTATTTTTTTTGACTGAAAAAAAGCATTATGGCCGAACTGAATCAATATCTTTCGAGGATTAAAAAATTGTCAGTGATCGAAGAAAAGGCCAGGACTGAGTCATGCGTTAAACAGACGAACTGTTTCGTCGTTGACGACTGACACTTTCGCAAAACGCCCATGCTGTTTGTCTTTCACAAGCGTCTCGTTCGTGCAAGTGCGTTCAGTTTGCCGCAGTTCAGTTTGCCACAGATGCTGTTCTGCGCCCCCCAGCGACGCTTGAGGCATTTCCTGGTTGTGCAACTTCGCAAACGTGGGTGTGTTTGCTGTGTGTTAAGTGTTCGGCGACGGATTGTGTGTATTCAGTGGGTTTTTATATCTTTTCCGTGCGTCTTGGAGTGCAATGCAGCAACTGGGACTCCCTGCGTAGGTTTTAGTATATGAGAAACATTCAGCAGATGGTGGGCAGCACAGCAACACAGCATTGTGGGCCGCTTATGAAGGTCGTCGGCCTAAGCAGGGCGTCGTGCGTTTTGCGCTAAGAAATTACTTAAAAAAATTACCTTCTTGCAGGTGTTCGTCATGGCAAGAAGTTAAAAGTTGTGGTCAGCTACTCATGGTCGCGAGGCGGAGAGAAAATATACGAACTTTCGCGAAAGGTTCTTCGGGAGTTGTTGCTCTGTNACGTCACACTGACGTTTTTTGAAACATGCTTTCTGTGATGCTACGTGCGGTAGATTGTGGTGCTGTGGTAGTTCTTGTTTTGCGNTTAAATATAAATTTTTATTTGTTTTGGTTTTGTCGATTTTGGCGAAGAGCTGTTTTTCGAGAAACGCTCTTTGGAAATGAAAAAGGTCAAACGACACTCTAACAAATTTTAAACGGATCGTTCGCTGCTGAAAACAACGAAGAAACAAACCTGCGCAGTTGATTCAGTGCGCAGCTAGGTATTATGCAAATCAAGCATGATTTGAACGCGAATCGTTGCAGAACTGTAACCAGAAAGTCTTCAACAGGGGCTTGACATTATAAAAATGTACAAAAATCCACTAATTTATAGTGTTTCATATTTCAAATTAGGGGTTTTGGAACATTGTTTGGGGGGCTTGGCCCACCAAAACCCCCTTCCCGTGGCGACGGGACTGCCGGATCGCAAGAAATAACTATTTTTTTCTATTTCCCCTCCCATTTTGAACAAAAACAAAAATTAATCGACGCCTCAATGACGCAACAGATCGCCGAACAGCTGAAGCGCCGCGACTTTCAAGTCTGGATCGACATTGACCACAATCAGCACAACCTCAGCACGGAAGAGGTCGATGATGCAGTCAGGGATTGTGACGTGTTGATCGTTTGTACGTCGCAGCAGTATGAGGAAGAGTGCCGCGATTGGAAGAGGGAGCTGATTGTAGCCGCCGAACACAGCAAAAACGTTGTGTTCGCCAATGTCGAGGAAAATTACAGAACCAGCTCGTGGCTCGGTGGGTGGTAGGCAACATTTTTTCATATATGAAAAAATCCTTAACTTGTACGTAATTTCTGTGTCCAGCTTCCGAATTTCCTTTTGTCGTTCCAATTGATTGTTGCTCGATAGAAGCTTGGGTTTAGGATGCAGTGCAAGGTCCGTCTGGTTGTAGTAGGCTATCTTGTCAACGCGTTGACTGTTGCAGAAGTTAATTTCCAACCCACCTTTTTCCGTTGGAAACAGTAATCTTTTGCGAATGTGACGTGAATCTTATTTGGGTTATTTTGCCGCGCGTTTCATGTTTGACGGCGACGCCATCGGGAGTCTTTTCCTCTCTGTGAAATCAAGCGTTGCCAGCTATTTAATAACATGAATGTGTTTTACCGTGGCTGTAAAGTAATAGGCTTGCACTGCAACTACGGCAAAACGCTACATTCATTAAAGTGCAGTAAGTATGCGCCAAAATTCGACTTCGTGTTGTGGAAGTTTTGCGATGAGAGATTTTGTTGCAAATCACTGCATAAATATGTTTTGCTTTATGAGTGAAAAAAGTAGGTGGTTTGTGCAGTTACTTTCATGTCCCAGGTCCGGCATGACTGACTGTGTGTATTTCCGGGTATTTTTTCCCAAAAACGTTGCTGTTTATTTCCGGTGCAACATCATGTTTTTTTATACTCTGCAGCGCAAAAGCATCTGATGCAGACTCGTTTCTACGACTTCACCGAGTACGATTTTGAAAGCGAAATCGAAAGACTCGCTCAGGAACTTACGAAGCTCGGCCGTCCAGAACAACCCGAGCCGCTGGTGGAACTCTCACAGAATTGTCCGCAATATTTCGAACCAACCGATCACTGACCACGGTGCTGAAATCTAAAATCCTCACTGAATCTCATTTCGACGATCTGTGCAAAAAGCAACCGTTCGTTGTCGCTTGCAAATTTATTTTTTCCACCCGTCACGTTTCGCTACAGGGACATGGCAATCATAGCCAAACTTCTTAAAACTAGGTCAGGTTTTTGTTTTTATTTCCAGTCCTTGCTGCCATATTAGTTCATATTTGCACTAGCTACTTTTTGCAGTAGCAGGCGCAATAGTGGTTTTCTTAACTGCTCCTAAATTTTTGACTATCAAAGCGTGGTATTTTAGCTAAAGCCTTTGTGCCTTGTTTTGCTCGTTGCCTTGAAACGGCTTGCGCAGCATGGCAGCTAGTATGATGTGTTGAGGAATCAGTCGTTGCGTAAAGTAGCTTATTTTTCTTTTAAGCGGAACTAGATTTTAAATCGACGGTAAAGCATTTCTTCAAAAACGGTTTTCCCTTTTATGCAAAACGCCTTCCTCCGTTTGATTTAAACGTTGTTTATTTTTGAACGCTGGCAAGCACAACATTGCCGCCTTATGTTGCTGGACAAAAAACGGGTCGTAATTTAACCTTTAACCTCTGCCTGCCGAACAAGTCAAGTAGCTGCAGGAGGTAACTGTCAGACGATGGGGGGGAGACGTGCTCTGACGTGAACTTTCTGCGCCGGTGCTTCCCAAAGCGTGGCATTAAACCCCCCTGTAATTTAATGCTCCCCCCTGTATAGTCGAACAGGTGTGTTGAAGTAAAAATCGCCATTGCTGAGCATTGATTCATTATAATGTTAGGCAGATAAGGTTTTGCTCGAGACGGTACACAGCGATCAAGCAGTAGTTGAAAAAAATTGTTCTACACCATATCCAATATAATTGCTTCTGTAATAACGTACGAATAGTTGCTAAACAGCCACCATCCGGATGAATTGACGTGCGTTTCGTCCCGAGCCCAGTCCCGATGTGT
>JGI24159J19872_10012801_pt1 | contig 10929 bp, 10 predicted proteins | sample Ectturendosymbi4_FD_19872 | JGI IMG/M metagenome (IMG submission 19872)
CCACAAATACTGTTAGGTTTACGAAAAAATGTTCTCAAGAAGCAGATATAATTTTGGTACTTCTGAGCATTTTGAGACCAAAATGAGCTTTGTAGCCGAAGTGTGTGTCAATTTTATTAAATTTGACCTTTTCGTGACCTTTGTCACGTGGTTACACGGCTGTTGTTACGGGCAACCATCCAAAATCGGTTTGAAATATGTTTTTAGCTGATTTGCCAGGATTAAAGAACCCCTTTTTTTGAATTTCAAAGAAAAGTTTTTTTAGGCCCACCCTACTATAAAACTTGCAGCTGCCTTGCGAAGCTTGGGTATGCATGTTTGAGTAAACCCAGGGCCACCATGTTCAAAACGCTTGTTACGCTAACTTTAACGATTGTTATGCGGAAAGTTTTTCAAACACTTGAAGACGTTCCAATGGAAAAAGTGGTAATCATTGATATGGTCAAATAGAAGGCTACACAAATATCAAAAGTTAAAGTAACAATTGTGACGATGGTGGGTATTTCAGCCATGTGCAACATAAGCATCTTCTCTCAAACTTGTAATATGAAAGGTACAGGTCTATTTACTACCAAAGTAGATTTTTTTTCAAATAACTGTCATAATATATTAATGCATTGTTTCTTTGTCTACGTATCTATTGCAATGATTTAGTGCAATCGTCACGTGAAGAGCCAAATAGCTATTTACTGTGGGTGCACAGTACCCACAGTAACCTGCAGTTTTTGCAAGCAACTGTTCCTCAGTGGTAGAGTGTCCGCCTCTCAGTTGGAAGGTTGGGGGTTCGAACCACGGCCACTGAGTGAATCGCCGTAGCGCTCCTCGGGCAGGAGCGTTCACCTCAGCGGCCCCGGCAAGAACGAGATTTCAGGCTTCGGCCTGCCGCCAATTGTTGTCAACAAAGTCAACTAAAACAAACAGCCCTCAGAGCACGACTGACCCCTAACCACGATTCCCTGCACTTGGTAGTGTTTTTTTGGGGGAACGGTGCAAGTCAATCAATATTTTTCTGTTTTATTTGCTACGGCATGATATATTTTATATAATTTTTTTGCGTTGTTGTTATTTATGTTTCAGTTTTGTTGTTGACATTTTCGTTCGCGTATTTGTCATTGACTCATGTCTGCTTCGCAACCGACAGAGCAGACTTGAGCTCAAAACCAACACAAGTCCAGCCTCACGTCTGGGCGTGCAAGTTCTGGCGGTTCCCCCATCTCAAGTCGGTCGTCGAACTATCGAGCATTCCGTCGTGCGAGCACAGCTTTGACCGAAACGCCGATCTGATCTGCATCCAGCCTTACCACTACAACAAGATTGAAGCGCCCGGTACGTTCGATGTGTCGCTTTGTCACGTGCTATATGCTCAGCGGCGTCACTAGAGGTTTGAACCGGGGGAGGGAAAACTTAACTGAAGGGGGCTCACTAGAAAACTGGAGTAATGATAGTGAATCCGGGTGTGGAGGGCTATATTAAAACCCGATTATATTAAAACCCCATTATATTAAAACCCGAAATCACCGAAAAATTCTCCGCATTCGAAAAACGCGAAAAAACTACAACCTAATGAAAACCAAAAGAATGCAAAGACCAGTATAAGCGAAGTGGGGGCCTAGTTTTTACATTTAACTTGCCAGTGTGGGCGGTCCGCACCCCTGACACCCTGCAGTTACGCCACCGGGTATGCTTCAAAAGCACCGGATTGGATTGTTTTTGCAATGGTGTGTGGACGCCCTTAATGTTTAAAACACATTTTGTTTAAATGACCAAGCGGCTGCTTGAAACGCGTCCTGAAAAAAGTTTCAACCGCAGAATTTTATTTTCAACAACCTGGTGAATTGTTTTTTTGAAAACACTGTTTATTAAACACTATTTTGCAAACCACAGTATCTTATTCTTGGCACACCTATATGTAACGCGTAGCACACCTATTTCTAACACGTAGCACAGCAAACGTATTTCCAACACATGTAGCACACCTATATCTAACATGTAACGCAATCCTGCACTCCGCAGATCGCAATATTTTTTCGACTGATTTCGTAAAGCCTTGCCCTTCCTACAAAACAGACAACCACGGGTTGCACGAAAGAAAACACAGATTCAAGGCCAGTTGCAAAATGAGAGAACGCGATCCACAAACACACTGCATGTGCTCCGAATGACGAAGTAGTGCATAGGGGTGGGGAGCCTTCGGCCCGCGTGAACACTTAATATGGCCAGCATTAGAAGTTTCGTTAACACAATATCGCGTCAAAATCAAACTCCGTGGTAAGCAGGTACTTGGACAGTAAATCAATGAAATTATCTTTTTTTCTAATACATCTCTCCCCTTATTTTGCTTAGGAAGACAAGGGTAAAATTTTAAGATGAAACAAATTATTTTGTGGCCCGCCGACGATATTCCACAACATCTGCGGCCCCAGATGGGTCCTCTGCCCCTTTCGCGCACAGGGGTGCAGCGAAAAGTTGCTGGAAAATATTACGAAACACTTCGTGATCAACTTTGCAATGGGCGAAGACCTGTCGCTGACTTCACACACTGCACGTTGTGCGCCTTGTGGCAAGCATCCCCCCACCCCCTGTGGAGATTGGCATTCTTAACCGGCAAGTGTGGCATGCTTGTAGTGGGGTCGAGCATTCCATCGTGTTGTTGCATAAGCGTAACCAGGAGGGGGCCCAGGGGGTCATGCCCCCCAATTCGTAGCATAGCATATCCAGTCATTTTGTGGTTTGAGAAGCGCTGTTCCAAAAAAATTCTGTTGCTCGCGTAAAGTCTAACATTTTGGGCAACCCCCCAAAATTTTGGGTTGGCTGCGCCACTGTGTTGTTATTTGAACGTGACAAGTGNTAACGTTCAAACGCAACCAGCTGATATCTTCGGGGGTGGGGGCAAAATTGGACGCTACACTTAAACCGCTAGCTAGGCGTTGTGGTAACAAATAGCGTTTCGTTTTTCCCTCATCCTCTCTTTCTAATCTCTTCAGCCCTTCCACCCGTTCTCGTTCCCAAATCTTCCGAACCGTTACCGTCACGCGACCAGTTTCCCCCGATTGACCTCGACCGGAAGGCGATTCCAGAGAATGCGACCTTCAGCAGCAGCCTCGAACCGGCCAAGTTCGGGCCCGCAGGTGAGTGGCGGAGGCGCGCCCGCAGCAGTTATCGTCAGTAGTGCGACGTGTAATTCTTCTTCCTAGTCTCGCCGCAGCCCGGCTACATCAGCGAGGACAGCGAAGCTCCGGAGTCACACGACTCGAACAGCGCTGTGAACAGTCCCAAGCCGCCCGCGTACCCTTCAGGCAAGCGCGTTCTTTTACTCATTTACAAAATGCAGCTTCGCCTGTACAGGGTGGCTGTGCGTTTTCGTGGAAACCGTAAACAAAACAGTCTTCCAACCTTTGTTTCGTAATTCTAACCTATGTTTCGTAATAACAACCTTTGTTTAGTAATTTTCAAAGCGCACGGTGATGTTTTCTCGTTCAGCAATAATAGTTAAAAGAGGCGACCGGAGCCACTTTTTCAGACTCTGACTCCGCTCCTGTTCCAAAATTTTTGAATCCGGGTCCGGCAATTCTTCAAATTTGAGAATCCGACTCCTGTTGAGACTCCGGTTGCAATCATCGATCCAACGGTAATTTACCCATGTTTTCACTTAAGAAATCACCACACAGACTCTGCTACTGCCAAAATGGAAAAGTTACTCCGGGTCCGGGTTTTCACAAATTTTTGACTCCGGGTCCGGGTCCGAAACAAAAACGCAGAATCCTGCCAGAGTCGACTCGGGATCCGGTCCCACCTCTGATAGTTAAGTCACAGCAGTGACCCACACATGCGAATCATATCGCAATTTTCTTGTGCAAATAAATTGCGATGTGATTCGCTTCTGTTTGTCACTACTGTGACTTAAAAGTTGTCTTTATGACTAGTGTTACAAACCTCTGTCGAAAGTGTTTTCTTCCATCACTGATCTGGCGAACTCGCAACGTCCGCTTCATATAAAACGCCGCTTTTGTCCTTGTTCTATAGGTGCCGAAATGGCCTACGAACACAGCTTGTCGTCACAGATGTTGGGTGAGGCTTGTTTGATATTGTTTCCCCGCAGTGAGATCTACGAAGTTGTTTTTTCAACCTTTTTTTTTGAAAATTTCATTCGACAATTGCGTTATTTCCAGGGCTGATGTTAAAGCCACTGACAATTGTGTTTTATACTGTGCTAAATTCACACGGTTTGCGAATGTGTTGTGTCTGTTCTAGATATGCCGAGCTTGCATGTTCGGCAAGCGCGTCGTGTTTTTTGCCGATAATGCTGAGTTCGTACGCCTGGGATGTTACATGTGTCGTGTGTTTATTTGTCTGAGACGTTACGTGTGTCGTGTGCTTTAATGCTCCACGCACTGCTTGCTGGACAAAAGCTAACAAATAAATCTTCAGCAAAACCGAGAACTGCTACATACTGTGAAGCACATGCCCGCATAAGCTTCTGCGCAAGGCCAGAAGACAAATTCGAGACAGGTGTTTTTTTAACAGCCAAAGGATGTTTGTTTGAGTCTAAGCGATGCGCCTTTGAAGTCGCTGAAAAACCCGTACATTTTCTCACGCAACGCTCACGGCCAAGGGGAGTGCAAATCGCGCTGCACTGTTGATATCGTCTCTGTCTCGCCAGATGCGCAACCGGTCGCGTACAGCGAACCTCCCTTCTGGTGCGCGATTTCCTACTACGAGGAGAACCAACGCGTGGGAGAAACCTTCCACGCCTCGCAGCCGTCGTTGACCGTAGACGGCTTCACCGATCCGTCGAACTCGGAGAGGTTCTGTCTGGGCCTGCTTTCCAACGTCAACCGCACCCAGCAAATCGAGCTGACGCGCCGACACGTTGGTACGTGACGTCGTCCACGATCGATTTGAATTGGTCGAGACCTTGTTTTACCTATTCTAACTGGTCGAGCCTTTCGTCGATTTTAATTGGTCGAGCCTTTATTTTATCTATTTTAATTGGTCGAGCCTTTCATCGATTTTAAGTGGTCGAGCCCTTGTTTGATCTATTCTAATTGGTCGAGCCTTTCGTCGATTTTAATTGGTCGAGCCTTTATTTTATCTATTCTAATTGGCCGAGCCTTTCGATTCTAATTGGTCGAACTCTTGTCTCAGTGTTGCGCACCTGCATTAAGTTTTGTCAAACCGAGTGCTTGAGAAGAAATACACCGAGGGTGAGATTGCAACGCGCACATATTATTTTCTGTCCCAATGCACCCCCACACGCAACCCCTCGGTCGAGTAAACGAGATTTTTGAGTTTTTGTTCAAACGTTCACCGAAAACCCGCTTCCCCTCAAGAAGCTTAACTTTTCGTGCGGCAGCTGGTGTGCTGTTAAGATATCGCCTTGCAGTAGATCCACGTGGTAGTAAGCGGCAGCTGCTCAAACCCAAACGTTAAATTTGCTTCAAAGAGCTGCGCTTCTATCGCAGGTTTTTAGCATTGCTTGTCGACGGCGTATTATATACTTGCTTGAGAGCGAAAGGCTTGTCGTTGGCGTGCCTTCCCTGTCTCTCGTTGAAACTTGATTAGGCGCGCTTGGTTGCGTTTTCGCCGCGAACGCTTCGCGATTTGGAGGAAAGCAAATCGTAACCTGACGCTCTTGCTCTGTTTTTGCCCGGGGCATGGCCACTGACCAAAAAAAAAAACTTTCTTGCCATGCTCCACGTGAGCCTGATGCTATTGAGTCTTGCCATTTGTATGTCAGATATCCATCCACTGAGGTAACGGTTGGCCGGTCCTTGTTTCGTCATCAAACGAGGTTTTAAGTGAAGCGCCATTCGAAAATGACCATCGTATGTGTGATTGCAAAGACTGCAGGCTGCATTTTCGTAATCATCGCGTCGCTTAGCCTTCCGGGATAGATAGACACGTTTGCCAGTGTATAACACAGAGAGCAACACATTGTTTGATTGCACAACACACTGACTGACTGGCGGTAGCCTTTGAATAACCGCATGGTCGTCAGGCGGCACTAAAGGACTTGTTACGTCACAGGGGAACATGACAAAGCAATGCTCCGTCTGTGAGGTCTGCGCGTAGCGAAAAGAAAAAATGGAAGCGCGCTGGTTTTGTCGTTGTCCATACTGTATCTTGCGGCGCAGAGGCAGTTGCAACCGTAGAGGCTCGTATCCGGAAAAGTCAGTGTGGCTCATGCCTCGTTCGAGCTCGTACGAAATCCAGCACGTGTGTAACTTGACAGCGCGTTTGCAGTGACTAACTGCCCGACTCGAACCAGATACATGTGGGGTGGTTGGAACGGCGCCGCTGTTCAGCTGTGGTCGCTCGCACCACTCTCCTGCTGGTTTGGAGTCTTTAGGAACTTGGTGGAGAGTTTTACTGTTTTGACAAGCGGGAATCACCGGATTTTCCTTGGTTTGTTTAAAATGCAAGCTGCTGATGGCATCTCATTTTATCTTCGGGGATGTCAACGCAGTGGTTCCCAACTGGCATCCCTTGGAACACCATTTGCAATACTCAGGAGTGCCGCGACCAAATATATTTTTCGATATATCATTAAAAAATGGTATTTCAAAATATCATCAAACCTTAGAACCTATTGCTTTGGTTTGACCACTGGGCGCCGCAAATTTTACTTCTCGTCTGTCGGGTGCCGCAAGCTTGAGAAGGTTGGGAAACACTGATGTTTACTCTTTGATTTAATGCAGTAACCCTTGCATTGCACCTGTGTTTCTTACAACCTTCCTCAATGACTGCTGGGCTATGCTGTGTCAAGACCGGCTGTAACTTCCGAGTTCAAGCGAAAATCGCCCATGCCTAACCTCCCCACTTCCGTTTGATTTTGCCCTTCGCGGTTTCGTCGCGCGTTTAAACCTTTTCACACAGTCGAACGCCGACTCGAAGCCCATTTCGTGTTGATGAGCCAGACAGTACGCGAACGTGACGCAAGCGAATTGAAGCAGACGGAAGCGGTGCCGAAATTCGCTTTGAAAAATGAGACAACCCAGCTGTGGTGGTCTGCCACTGCTTACCCAAACGGACTGAAAAGCGGCTAAACACGTAAAAATGAAAAGCGGCTAAACACGTAATTCAGTCTGCTTGGGCGATCAACGTTTTGCTTCGAGCTTAGCTGGATTGCTCATTATTTTAAGAAGAGAACGAAAAAACATATGGTTCTGTTAATTATTAGTAGTAATAGTCCGCGTTTTAAATCCGGCATTATCCCCGATACGGACATGGCCGGATTAACCTTATGTGTTTCCATCCAATTAATTTCAGTCCTGTTTTTCGCCGTATTCGGTTCAAAGCGTCCTCTTTACTCAAAAAGATGTAAGAAAACAAAAGCTGGTGAGCAGAATGCGTTGCCACGATTATAACGTTGCGGAAATGCCGCCAGTCAGCTTGTGTCGAAATCACTCAGTGCGCTTTGTGGGTTGGCGGTTATTTCGCACTGATGGTTCGTTAAAAATTCATGCGGTTTTGTGCATACTCCTGTCCTTCCACTAAAACTTACCTGGAACTGTTGATACAGGCGACGTATTTTTTAACTTAAAACTTTCAAATATATCTCGTCTCAGCTGACCTGATGCTGTTATTGCGACAGCGCNNGTTGCTCTGCTANTAGTGCTCGTCCGCATTTCCTGTCATTTGTAGATGCAACCGGAGGAGGGTCTGCATTGGTATGTTTTAGACAAGGGCTTACGTGTACCCCGGTGGCGCATTTGGACTTTTAAAGGGCTGCTTCAGGTCTGAGAAAAAATATTCTTACCTAGCTCTTTTTTTCAAGAACAGTTCCAAGGTGAAAGGTATGGTGATGAAGTCCAGCAAATATTTTGAATAGGAAATCGATTTCACGTAACAGTACGCATCTTCAGTCCTACAAGCTTTTTCAGTTTTTTTGTGAGTGTAATTGAACAAATGTAGATGTGACACGTTTTCTCACTACTTTTCAATATGTCGCCCAAAGTCGAAATATTAGAATTGTGACGTTCTGCCATTGAGTACAGCACTCTGCACTAATTATCTCTGCGAAGATCTAACGTTTTAAGACAAGCAACAAGCATCTTGCTTTCGGCAAACGGCGTTTTCATGCTTGTCATCGGGTGGAATTCGGAAACAAATACGGTTTGCTTGCATACAACGCTTTTAACCAATAGCACGAATATCTGTCTCTTGCACGTTAACAATGAAAAGTCTTTGCGAAAAGTAAAACATGAGGAAAATTATATCAAAACGTTGTCACGGCAACAAAGTAGACGGCTGTGCAGAACCCTTTGTGACTCACAAACTGTTAGCACAAAGTCTCAATGGCGCGTCTGGCGATCTTGCTCTGTTCACCCTCACAGGGTGATGCCACAAGCTACCCTCTGGTGGTTTGTGCAGTCTTTACATCTTTCCGTTGTGGCTTTTAAATATTCAGAAAGCTATCAATCTATTCTCAAAACCTACGCAAATACTTGTGCAGGCAACCGTTTCTGCGTTTGAAGGCTTTAGCTTAGTTTTATATAAAAACAACTTCAAGGAGCAGTTATTAGAATTATAATTCTTAACCAAAAATGCGTTTTGCGATCGATAATAGTTTTGGTTAAAAATTATAATCGGCGATCGATCATAAGTTTTAACCAAAAAGTGCATTTTTCCATCGCACAATTTTTCATTCCTTTTTTGGCGACGGAGGTTGAAACATGACGGCCGCATATGACTTTCATCGTTTCAGGCAAAGGAGTGAGACTCTACTACATCGGCGGGGAGGTGTTCGCGGAGTGCTTGGGCGAAAGTTCCATCTTCGTGCAAAGTCCGAATTGCAACAAACGTTACGGCTGGCATCCGGCCACTGTGGTCAAGATACCTCCCGGTAGGCGACGATGCGTCCGCCTGTTGCTTTTGTTTTGTTCTTTGCGATCATTTTTATATTTATTCGTTTGTTATTTTGTCGGTAAAAAGCTCTTTGAGTTGGCGGACCAGCAAGCAAAGATGGTGTTCGAACTCTCTGTATTTGCTTGGTTTTCGCTTTGACTGTCTTTTTGTTTTGGTTTGCGTTTTGCCAGATGCTTCGCGAAGAAGATGTTTCGACCAGCTTGTACAGGCAAAATTCCATAAAATTGCGTTAAAAACTCTGTTAGAATGCCTTTGCCTGAACTGCTACTTTGGCGTTGGGTGCCGCGTTAACCGCCTCGTTTTGTTATGTTTTAATTTTGTTTCTGTCGCAACGACACCTGCAGGATTCTTACGGAGTCTGGAAAAATATGAAAATTATTTGGTCGTTTTCCAAATAATTTTTGAAAAGTATGGAAAAATTTTTGATCATTTTGCTGAAAAAGTCTAGAGAAAATTTTTTTGGTCTGTTAGTATGGAAAAAGGAAATAATTTTCAAGACTTGATCGTTCGACATACATTTTCATAACACTGTCTATGGAAAGAAATCCTTTCTCAGCAAAGAATCAGACACTAAGATCTTATAGATAGAGTATATATTTCGCCTACGATGTAGACATTATCAGCAAAAATTTTACTTACATCGTGTTAAATATTATAGTGCCTGTATTTTACCTGGGTCGGTCATTCGGAAAAGTGAGGCCGGGAAAAGTTTGAAAATTTACATTCAAAATTCCGTAGTAACCCTACACCTGTGTCCCGGTCACTCCTCGACCAAGTTTTTCGCCCTGCCCCATCTCCTTTCAACACGCTCGCTTTCTCCCGAGATCAGACTTTTATCATCCCCAGTGCCCTTCCTTGTGCGCAGGATGCAACCTGAAGATCTTCAATAACCAGGAATTCGCGGCGCTCTTGTCGCAGCTGGTCAACCAAGGTTTTGAGGCGGTCTACCAGCTCACCAGAATGTGCACCATTCGCATGAGCTTCGTTAAAGGGTGGGGCGCCGAGTACAGGTCAGTTCTTCTTTTGTTTCGAAGTTGTTGGTGTCAGGGCGGTGGCGTTTTTCAAATGCTCTTCATGGTGACCGTTAACGCACTGGTCGGCGATGTCCGCGCTGTAGGTCAGTTTGTTGAAATGTATCAATGAATGAAAAATAGACCACCAGTGTAGTGGCACAGTTGATTGAGCACGCGCCACGAATCCCAGCCGGGTCACACCGAAGACTAAGAAAAAACGGCACTTGTGGTATCGTGCAAGGAAAAGGTTAACGCGCGGTGTGTCACTGTCAGCGCAACATTCACTGCGAAAGGAGCCGCGTGACCCACGGCGAAAATAAGCGGAGATGGGCGGCACACTCCGTTCGTGGCCCTGCAAAGGGTGTACAAAGCAAGCATCATCAAAGTTTCATGATGAAACTCAACTGAACGCAAAACATGCAAGTACAACACCCGGAAATATCGATTGCTTGTTCGTCATAATGCGTGTCGCACGCCGCACTATTTCGGGAATAGCATTTAAAAAACCGACCTCGTTGTGAAGGATAAGCTTTCACGCGACATCCAGTGTTACGCAATTAAGTTTTGCAACCAATTAAGTTTTGCAACTACCCAGGGGGAACATGGGTCTAGGTCCTGTTCAATTCCGAATTTTACTTAAATTAGTTTAAGTAACACAATTAGTAAAAACAACTACGGTGGTTACACTGATGTGCTCAAGTCAGTGTAGCGTAGGTAGATAAGGTGTAGTGTAGAAAAGGTCGTTCGTCGAGGGCTTTCAAAACATTGCATAAAATTGCTGAAACATGCTGACAAACGTTAATGACGTCACAGTTGCCAACTCAAACCACAAAAATTTTCTATAGTTTTTTTGACTTCCCGCNTTTGAAAAGGTTCCGCCACCCATGTGNACCGTTGCCGTTGCCGTCGAGGCTAAAGCGAAAGTTGTTTTTTTTGCGTATTTTGTTGCGACCCAGACCAAAAGCACCCTNGCGTTGTTTGTTGTGAGCCGCGATTAATACAACAGGCGCTGTGGTCCCTTTCTGCAGGCGCCAGACGGTGACGGCGA
>JGI24159J19872_10012803_pt1 | contig 10928 bp, 8 predicted proteins | sample Ectturendosymbi4_FD_19872 | JGI IMG/M metagenome (IMG submission 19872)
AACCTTCCGGTTCCTTCAATGCCCTGGCGTCCTTGCACTAATTTGCGTTTTTTCTAGCTGAATATTAATTATCGCCAAATAAAATCAACTCAACTCAGGTGTTTCCTAGACTTATCCTTCTTAATTTTCTGTATATCTCGTTTATCGACTAATAGTAGGCGTGCTTTACAACGAAGGCTATGAAGTGTAAAAATATGTTTGTCTTGGGTATGCCCTTATATGTCAATTGTGCTAGGGACGCCGGAGCATCGGTAGGGCAGCTGGGGGGCAGTGAAAGAGTTGAGGGTAGTGGAATTGTATAAAAAAAACAAAAAAATGTTACCATTATGCTTGTTTCTATTCAGCAACATTGGTTGCCGTCAAAAACAATAACTGAAATCACAGAAAATCATTCTGAATTTTCTGAGTGCGCGAATACCTTAAATAAACTTGCTTCAAGTCGATCTCGATAAACCATGAAATTATAGCTGGATCGATCTTTTTTTAAAATCATTATGATACTGTTTGAATTTCATTATAATTATCATTATGATACTGTTATGAAAAGGCACCTCCACCCCCGTTGCCCCCTTTATGAAAGGACATGAGGGGCAATGCCCCCACTCTCCGGCGTTCCTGAGTGGTACCCAACTTGTTGCACGTAGGAGTACTTATAAGTGTGCATTACGTACTGTTGTGGTTAAAATTAACCCCAACATGTTAATGACATATGGAAGAAAGAACTCTTCTGTTACTTCGGAAAGAACTAAAGAAAATATTCATGTTGTGTGAAACAGACACCTGATGATTGCACGAACAATATGTGAATAAGTTGCTAACGTGTATCATTATTAACCCGTATCGTAGTGTCACATGGCAATGCTGACAATGCAAAAACGCACTTAGGAAACGGATTCTGACTCACAAATTTATGGACAAGGTGTAGAACCTAGTGCTGTTATTTGGTGCCCATAAACCACACGCAAGGGTAAAAGGAAAAGCTCAAATCGAAAGAAGCACACGGCAAAGTCAAGGGGGCAAAGCTGAATATAAACAAGATTTCACCAGACTCGACCAGTTTGTGCCGTAGTGCAGATACAGGAAGACATGACGTAAAACGGGCAAATAAAAAGAATCGACAACGAGAATTGCAACGTCAAACAGACTGGGAGTTATCCGAATATTTGTACGAAGAACATCCGAGATTAACGGCCCAGGATGTGGAATTAATACAGGAATTGCTAAATGTCGATCAGTGAAAAGTGGTTTGCATGTCAAGCAATGTACATAGGAGCGTATGCCTTGAAATGACGTAATCATTAATGATGACGCAATGTCACAAAGTATGTCACAGAGCATGTCACAAAGTATGTCACAAAGTATGTCACAGAGTATGTCACAAAGCATGTCACAAAGTATGTCACAAAGTATGTCACAGAGTATGTCACAAAGTATGTCACAAAGTATGTCACTGAGAACTCTATATCTTGAGAAAAATTATAAATATCGATGAAACTCCAAGGACAGTCAGTCAGGTCTTTTGACTTCGACCAATCTGGAGCTCACGGGTAGTAGTGGTGAGCCCGCCTAAATTGTCGCCGGCTTTTGCCGAGGCCTCTGCTTATGCATGCTTACCAGCCAAAACTTACTGACCTTCCAGGCACGAAGGCCAAGTACATTGAGACCACGGGTAGTAGTGGTGGTCCTATACAAGCTCGAACTTTAGTTAGGGATGTATACTGATATTCAGTTAGAGATTCATACGGAATCAAACCGTAAGTACAAAAACTACGTAAAATGTTCTGTAGAAAGATAAAGCTCTGACAAACTTTAACTTAACTTTGGACTTGTAGAAAAATCCAATGAAAACCCAAAAAGGAAATGAAGTTCTGCCGAAATTTTACAGGATTTCGTACTTATAAAAATCCCGTAGAGAGGGGGGTCCAAATTGATAGGTGTTATTCGTTCATGGTATTCCATGCTTTTCATGTGCATGGTTATGTTGGATGTGAAGAGTCATAATGCGTACCTTGATGGTTAATAAACATTGTTATCCCCACATGCGGTATCAGTGGTCCTGTTTTCGGCAGCTAAGGTCGATAACATTGACTGCAGCCATAGCGTTGTCGTCTCTAAAAGGACAAGCCTCGAGATCCCACGAAACATGAAGGTTTAAGTGATATTAACGCTAAAAACCTAGAGCGTTACGGTAACTTGTTTGCACGTCCGAGTTCTTCGTGGATAGGGTTTCTGAGCTAGGGCATTTTTGGGTCTGCGAGGAACATCGGCCGTCAAAGTACTTTCAGTGCAATTTCTGTAATTCAATTCCAATTTAATTTAATTTTAATTTACTTGTTTGTGAGCAGACACGAAGTCCATAGTATAAACACACACACTCTGCATAAAGCAGGTCGATAAAAACAGACAAAACAGAACGTTTTACAAGGCATTGAAGCCGGCGGAATCACAGAGTTACAGACACTTTTTGCAACTGCGGTGAAGGTAGAACCACAGGGTTACAGACACATTCTTAACACTATTGTTAGCTAACACGTAACACTTGTTACAACACTACTGCAGAGTAGGGCGCCAATTCCTAATCTGGACGAGTCCAGGTAAAATGCGAATGTCATGTGACATGAAACGCCATCAATCGAACAGACACTGCAATGTTCGAGCACTCATTCACAAAGTAAAATGCGATTGTAGTGCTCAAAGAATAGGGACGAATAAAAAAAATCTGACTGCATCAAAGCACGCAACCATATGTTGTTAGACTTTCTGCATCTTTCGAGAAACAGGTACGCATTTTTTCGTAACAGGGCCTCAAAGGTAGGAATGTTACATTGAACCTGATGGTTACTAACATTCGCTCTCCAGGGCAGGTTGTATAGAGCTCTGCATCCAAAATTATAGGCCACACGCAATCTCTGCATGCATGACTTCCTGAAGTTGCACCATAATTGTGATCAGTGGCGTACGCAGAAAATTTTCATGGGGGTTCTATCAGTGGCATATGGTGGTCATTTGTATTGGGTTTGCGCTGTTTGTGACGTCACAATTCGATGTTATATTCATGTTTCCAAACTAACGTTTTGGCGAATTTTGTTGACATAATATGCATATTCTTCTACACGCACTCCCCTTAATTTATGTGTCATTGCACTGAATATAAACTAACAGGGCTCCAGATTAGGATATCGGAGGAAAATAAACTCAACGCTACGACACAGCAGTTCATAACTGCAAAAATATCAGGTTGCGCGTTTAACCAAAGAAGTAAAACACACTCATCACTGTGTCAGAGCAATTTACAACTGCAAAATCAAGCTGCGCTAATGTCTCGTCGAACACGAGCAATCGAGCATATAAAGTATGCGGCTGGGCTGATGTCTAACGCACACCCCGGTTTGAAAGATCGAATCTTACTAAACTACACACGAATTGAGAATGTGCATAAAGTGCGCAAGAAAACTTTTGATTTTTTGTTATGTATAGAAGTCCAGCAAAATTTTAGTTGTCCTTTTTCCCTGCTGAGACATTATCAAATGCATGAATGCTTCTATGTTAACAACTGCTGTTTATGAGCTCGTGCATCAATTCCATCATGCTACAGAAATTGGCAATGCAGTCAATGCGGTCAGAACTTGCGCTGATCAGCCGTAGCAGACAAAATAAAGACAATTGTTTCGGATAAAGTGAACTATCGCGGAACACAATCTTAAACATGTTTAGTGGACGAAAGGTCTGCAAAAAGTGGTGAGATGGTTTCTGGATGCAGACGATAACCCAGATTCCGCCCAAAACCTAACTATCACTTTTTGGCCCGTTTACAATGTTCCTTGAAATTTGCATGCAAATTCATTCCGTGGTATTTGCATTAAGTCGACAAATTAACAAGCAAAAAGTATACGAAAACAATTAATCTCTGTGCAGGTAATAAAGTTTTTGTAAAATACCACGCTCAAGGGGGAGGGGTTAACCCCAACCCCCTCCTTGCGTACGCCCTTGATTGTGATGCTTACATGGTCGTACAAAAGGAATGAAAATGAACATTTTAACTGTATTTGAACATCGGGAAAAAGAGGCTCGCAGCTTGTTTGCTGTACAGTATTGATATCGCAGTTGTCTCTGAATGTCTTTGTCATCTGAGAGCTCAGTATCCAATACAATCCCCAGAAATTTGTACTGGTTTACGTTTTGACCACCTAGTTTCAGTAATGGGGTGACTGTGCTTTTTGCACTCTTAGCCTTAAACGTCATACAAACAGTTTTGTTGCACTTGAAAATAATCCCATGCGATTCTGCATAATCCTGACACACATCTAGTATTCTTTGCAACCAACGTACACTTGGACAAAACACAAATAACTCAAACTAATTCTCTTTGCAAATCTAGAGATCAAAACGTTGTGATATCACTATCCTAGGTGCTAAAAGTGTGGAGCAGAGTTGCTCTAGCAGAGGCGTCACGAGAGGTAAAAGGGGACACAATGCCCGGGCGCCGAAAAATCCCAATATAGAAGACACATTACTGCTGTAATGTTTTGTGCATTCTTACTGCGTAATTCCCTGTAATATTCCATTCGTGATTCAACGCAATGTACTTGTTTGCGATTGCGAGCAGTCCGACCGTCGACACGATAGCCTGCAAACCTACATAATCGCAGTCGGTCGCTGTTTCCTGTGGCTCATTCGAACGCCCAACGCTTTTGTTCTTCGTCATTCCAATTCTAGTTCTGGTTCTACATCGAACCGTTTTAACGTCAGGTGTTTCTGACTTCACGCTCAAGTGTATCGGAGTTTTTTTGTTGTATATCTGAATATAATCGAAAGAAGCAGTCAACTTAGAGTACTACTGGAGAGTTATTAGCGGACAAAGTGGTGAGAGCCTTTTATTTCGCCTTGCTTCAGCTTGGCAACTTCAAGACGACAGGTTGCTTAGTTGGGAGACCGACCTGTGCTCCTGCAACAACTAGGTTGACCCCTCAACAAGTAGGGATCGCTGCGACATACCTACAACCTCAGTCCCTGCATTGGTTTCCAGACCTTTCTCAGGTCTCTGGTTCAAGTTTCAAGCAAGCTCTCCAGTCTTCCGTACGCTCTATCGGCTAGAGTGCGCATTTTTCGGATTACTTCGCGAATCTGTTCGACGTGTCTGCGAGACACCAACGTTGGTTCTAAAGTACAACTTTACGGGATTACTTCCTACGTCCGTCCTGAAAAGTCTCTGAAGCTTGATTTCTACGCATCTGACATGGACTCCTTGTAGAGATTGGACAGATCGTCGCAGACACAGTAAGACTCTCTCATTTTTGCTATCAATCAGCTCGTTTTTTTGCTACTTGAAATTCAAGACGAGCTGTTGAAAGACTACATGAGTTTTTTACAACCAAACTTGCAATAGCGGCTTGACTGAAGAACTCTACTGACATTTTTTCTCTGCCGCTCAGACCGATATACTTAACGGCTTCATTCAAACTTTAGCGGCTTGATTGATTAACCTTTTCGACATTTTTTGTGTCGCTCACATTCTTACTCACGGTTGCTAACGGAGTCAAGCTTCTACGACCTCACGCATTTTTGCGTCAGACTTTTTTTGCTGAAACAAATGTGCTGTTTTGACAGATGCATTGTGACGGATTAGCAGATTTGCTTGCTCTGCTGGTTTTAATTTTCTGTTCATTTAATTTTTGTGGTATCTGTGTTGCTTGTTTTGTGCTGCTATTAGGTGCTACAGTTCAGTTTAGGTACACGTTATCTTATATTAAAAATCGCTTTCACGATCTAATTTTTCTGGATTACTTTTACGACGTAAACTTGCTGCTTTCTGATAAACAGAGTTTTTTTATGCTCGTGTGTAGAGGTTTCAGAAAGAGATTTAGGCACTCCTACCCTTGTTTTTGTTTTTTTGATTGTAGTTCACTTACACGAGCACACTGTCGCGACTTGTAGCTAACGCTACTTTCAAGAAACGGGTTGTTAAGACCGAAACGTCGCAAGTATTTTCTTCAAATACAGCACATTTTCTCCCGAAGGACCTTAGGTTGGAACGTGAGGGCGGCAAACTTGTTTCTTGCCCCAGGCACCATCTAACCTCGGTACGCCCATGACTCCAACCATTTCGAAACTTCGGACTCCGAATTAACTACATAAGTGAAATCGACGTTGCAACCGTCGTGGCCTTTCGATAGAGCCGTTTAAAATATTTTTACCTGGTTTTTCAATTACCGTAACTAAAAGTAGGAAACTTATAACCAGGGACGCCGGAACGGGGTGCATTACGGGGGTATTGCCCCCCTGCCCTTTGAAAGGGGGGGGGCAACGGGGGCATAGGTGCCCTTAGACAGTGGCGTACGCAGAAAATTTCCGAGGGGAGGGCTAAGTTTCGCAACAATCGTGTGACGTCACAAATCAACTTTAGGGCAAGTGCCGAAGGCACGACCATTCTATAGGGGTCCGGGTGCATGCCCCTGGGAAAATTTTGCAAAATTACACCTAAAAATACGAATTTTGGTGCATTCTGGAAGCAAGTTTTAGACAATACTGTTTTCACATTTTTTTATTTTTAGGGTCTGAGGGGGTGGCCATGGCACAGTGGCCTCCCCTCCGTACGCTAGTGCGCTTAGATAATAGTATCATAAGTAATTTTATGAATTATCAAGATCGACTTCAAACAAATTTATTGCTGCTATTCGTGCACACATAAAATTCAGAATGGTTTTCTATAATTTCTGTTACAGGTCAACATTGTTACTGAACATTTAAATGCGAAACGAATGACTATTATGGGTGCGCCTTTGCACTGAACTCAAGAAAACAGTTGTGAACTCGTGGTATGTCAAAACCATGGGCATCCGCAAGGTGGTCGAAACGGGCATTTTCTCCTCCCTGGAAATTGGGACTAAGAACCAACATTTTCTAGAAAACTTGACGTCAGCAGCTCAATTCCGATTAATTGATTTATTTCTTGCAATGACAGTTTATTAGCCGGTACGACAACTCACACTGCACAATGCAGGGCCTCTGAGAGAAATTTTACCAGGGGGTACGAAAACCGATACCGGGCCCCCTACCTTCTGGGTGCTCGTCGAAACTTGTATAGCTTGTTTTATAGTAATCAGAATATAGATAAAACAGCTACCATGTTCAGATTTTCAAATATAGCTACCAGCCCTGCTGTCGAAGAAAGTGACTATCAATTTTGGGCTTGATTACAGAATTACAGAAGAACTTAATGTGAGTACTTTCATCCTCCCGGGCCCGGGTTCGATGTACCTCTTATAACCCCTCTCGTCGACCCTGTGCACAAGAGCCAGGTTCACTGTTCTGGTGTCATGCAGTGATAAGCTTGCAGTTCACTCATGGCCGTTCCTTTGCCCGCATGGGCAGCTAGTTGCCAAACTTGCGAGCGGATTGTTTTACTGTTGGTCTTTATTGTGTAACAATAACATGGCAACAAATCTCCTAATGTTCACTCAAGCCCGTAACCAGCTTGGGACACCAGGTGGGACAAAAAGTTTTCTGAGAGTGGCCCACATTTTTTAAACCATGTCTAATATTTTTAAACTATGTCCAACACATTTTTCCAGGGGGGTCGAAAAAAATTTTAGGGGGGATTCGCCCCCCTGGTTACGGGCCTGTGTTCACCTCAAGTTATGATATTAGGCGGTTTGCCGCATGCGACTGTTGAACGCAGACATCTCGGCAGTTGATGCAGCGAGACAATGACTGCTGATAACGGTAACCAGGTGGCATTGCCCCCCTGACCTTTCAAAAAAGGGACAAGGGGACAAAGGTGTCTTTTTCATAACATCATCATAGGTAGTTTTATGGTTTATCACGATCGAATTGAAATACATTTTCTATAGTTTCTTTTGTTATTTTTGAGGTCAACATTCTTGTTAAACTGTAGCAAGCATAATTGGTAACGATTTTTTTGTTTTTCATAAGTTTCCATTGCCTCAACTTTTTTACTGCCCCCCTGCCCTACCGACGTTCCGGCGTCCTTGCTTATAACAAAACAGAAAGTTAAAATTCCAAATCTTCATCAGATTGCTGAAAAATTGAAGTATAGCCTACCACGTTTGCGACCAGTGAACCATCACCGCCAATCAAACCAGGGTTGCGGAGTCGGAGTCGTAAGTAGTCGGAGGATTTTGGATGGAGCCGGAGTCGGATTCCTGACAACACTGGGAGTCGGATTTTTTTGCCCGACTCCGACTCCGGATGTCCAGTTGAATTATTTTTTACATCACTCTCCTAAATTGGGAATTTCTGCTGAAATGTTACAATTTCTTTTGAAACTTTTGTTGAAACAAAGATTTCTTGCTGTGCACCACAATTTCCATTGATTTTAACAGCCAATTTCATCCCCCTTATGGTAAGGAGTCGGGAGTCGGAAATTTTGAAATGTCGGAGTCGGCAATTTTGGAAAGGTCGGATATTTTACCTCCGACTCCGCAACCCTGAATTAAACCATGCTGTGTTTTGTGCGCCCCCTCAGGCCCGTTACTAGAGGGCGCAGGGAGGCGAAGACTCCTCTGAAAAATTCCTCCCCTGGAAAAATGTGTTGGACATAGTTTATAACTACTGGATGTAGTTTAGAAAAATTGCTCCCCTATCAGAAAACTCTTTACCCCCTAGTTTCCCAACCTGGTTACGGGCCTGAACTCCCTTGATGGATGATGGATAGCTTAGTTGTTAATGATACGTTTAAACGTCCCATTACAAAGCTCAAGAGGCATTTTGGTCTATGGCGAAATCATACAAACGCACACAATCCGCGAAAGTAACTGTACAGTAATAAAACTACCACGTAATGGAAATTTTGAGGCGAAAATAAAATTAGCAAAATACAATTCAGTTTATAGAAGTTATCAAGAGCAACTAAAGAGATGGAAGCACTTGATGATTTTTTACACAGATCATCCATTCGTGGATTGATGCATGAAAACGCAGGCAAAGGACATTCTCAACATTTTTCAAACAGGATCGGTTTTTGGACTTGATGATTATCAATTTTGAGAATGCAGCTTCACACAAATATGTTGTGCAAAATGCGAAAAGTTTATGAATGGCTAAATCAGAAATGACTGGGCATTCACTTCTTGTTCCTATCCAAAAATGACATAAACTCTGTTTTGAAAATTCCAGTTGCAAACTTTTGTCGTTCAATTACTCCACAAACTTATCCTGGGCATGGCAGGTGTGTGGCCTCCTCAAATTTCAATTGTGTATGGTTTGTGGATGCAAACTGTCCTGAATCAAGTCCAAAGTACTTCTGAAACTGTGTCATAGGCTTTCAACTTTACTCTAAAATTACTCGGTGCGCTCTCAAAGCAGTTAGCCCAGCCCCTAAACTAGACCTAGAGTTCTAAACACAGCATGCGTTCGTGTCGGAATGAATGCAAAAAGTCGATATTGGTCAGTACGTTAAAACAATCATGACGTGACAACGCATGACTTGTGCTTGGTTGATTCTTATCACTTGATAGCGCAGGCAGACATCCTAGTAAACAACTGACATCATGAAGCACGGTATTGCCCCTAAAAATGCAGTAGAAATATACCATATTTGTGAAGCCAATTTGTTTCTCAAACCCATAGTTTGAGAAGCCCTGGCCTAGTTAACCAGTAAGATTTAGATTACTTTATGTAACAAAGAGATATGAGCTGGTACGCAACATGACCAACATTGGTGACCTTCGCGAATGTCAGAACTTTGTTGTGCATGCAGAACGTCGTCGATTGTTACGACACCAGACTGTAAAAAAAGTTTTTGAGGCCTATGCTAGAATTTTTGTTCATGTGAATGCTGTGACGCCTGTTGCTTGTGTAGATAATATTTTGATGAATTTGGTGTTCAAATAAATTTGGCATGCCTCGAATAAATTAGTTTGATGCAAAAAATCATCCTGACGAGGGTCTTTTGGGTGGAGGGGTGCTGGAATGGACCTTGCCTAGGACGCACTGGTAAGGTTGCCAGACGTCCATGAGCGCCATTAATTGTCCTTGAATTTGCTGTCAAAACTTGTTATGTCCTTGATCCTTGAAAAAATCTTGTTGTCCTCAGTGGCGTACGCAGAAAATGTTCATGGGAGGTTTGGTTCAGGGTCATATGGTGGTCATTTGCATTTGGTGTGCGCTGTTTGTGACGTCAGAATTTGACGCCATTTCCATGTTTCCAAACCACCGCTTTGGCGAAGTTTGTTGACATAATATGCATATTTTTCTACATTCATTCCCCTTATTTTATGTGTCGTTGCACTGAATATAAACTATCAGCGCTCCAAGTTGGGCTATCGGAGAAAAACAAACTCAACGCTACGACACAGCAGTTCATAACTGCAAAAATATCAGGCTGCGCGTTAAAACAGGGGTGAAACACACTCATCACTAGCAATTTACAACTACAAAATCAGGCTGCGCCAAGGTCTCGTCAAATACGGGCAGTTGAGCATTGAAGGTTTGCAGCTGGACTGGCTGGCGTACACCCTGGTTTGCAAGATCGAATGTTGCTAAAGAGGATAAAGTACGCAAGAAAATGTTTGTTTTTTGTGATGTATAGAAGTCCATAGGCCCGTAACCAGGGGGACGAAGCCCCCCTTAGAAAAGTTTCGCCCCCACAGGAAAAATGTGTTGGACGTATTTTGAAACTATTACACATAGTTTAAAAAATTTGTCCCCCTCTTAGAAAACTCTTCGCTCCCCCTGGTGTCTCAAGCTGGTTACGGGCCTGGAAGTCCAGCTAACGTTTTGTTTTCCCTTTCCCTGCTGAGACATTATCAAATGCCTGAATGCTTCTCTGTTAACAACTGCGGTTTTTGAGCTCGTGCAACAGTTTTATCATGCTATAGATATTGCTAATGTAGCCAATGGCGTCAGCGCTTGTGCAGATCAGCCGTAGCAGACAAAATAAAGGCAATTGTTTCGGATAAAGTGAACTA
>JGI24159J19872_10012804_pt1 | contig 10928 bp, 7 predicted proteins | sample Ectturendosymbi4_FD_19872 | JGI IMG/M metagenome (IMG submission 19872)
AACATTCTGCAATACACCCGATATCGACTTACAATGTTGGTGAATAACTAAGAAAATAAACATCAATATTCTGATTGCTAACGGGGGGGCTTGAGCCCCTTCAGCCCCCCCCCCTGNCTGCGCCTTTGTCTCTCTTACCGGGTTTTCTGGTTCTTAGGGTCAATGTTCAGGTCATTATTTTGTTTGCAGGAAGAAAGTTGTCTTGTCTAACGTCAGAACTGTTCCTTTCCAAAATATAATTTGAATGGTTTCACGCTAATTTGCACGTCGGCCGGATTTGAGACAGCAAAATTATAGTCACACCGGCTGCGTAGACGAAAAACAACTACGGGTCAATCGGTTGCAAAGGTTAGAAACCACACTCATGTTAGAACAGTGCTTCCCAAACGGCGGGCCGTCAAGCGAACCAGAATCTTACAGTAAAACGAGCGACTCCTATCAACATATGTTCGGCGGAATTTTAAGCTTGAACAGTTACTTCCTTTGTACGATCCTAAAACAAACCTGTTTTTGGTCAAAAATAACGTTGTTCAATTTTTATGAAAGCGCGTAACAATCGATGTTGCTGCAATACAGTTTCTCAAAAAATGTCGGCAAAAGTGGGGCCCGAATTGAAATAAGGTTTAGAACCACTGCGTTACAATTTATCAAGCAACCTGCAAAGCAAAACTCGGCCGATTCAAGAAATCATGTGCTAAAGCTTTTCCCACATGACGCTTTTCCTAATCTAGAGACAAGCGTTTCAATCACATCAGGGTAAAATAACTGTTACATTTTCAGCAATTTCTACTTGACCTAATTTTCCAAGTAGTACCAACCAGGGTTATGAGTAATCGTAACCTTCAATGTCGTTGGACTAATTGTTCTGATATATGCTTGCCTTCACCTTGTCACACCAAAACACTTCAAAATACCTTGCCTTTGACTAAATTTCAACAACAGCACGTGCCTTGTTCACGCCTTCAAATTTTTCTGAACTCACGGACATCCCACATTCAGAATGCTAATGCATGCAACAAAAGCTTTTCAAAAGCACGGTAGTGTTTTCAAAATATACTTCTGGACGGAAATGAACGACTTGCTTCTTGACATAAAATTCAAATTTGCAATAAGTTTTAGGCTTTAGCTTGAAGCAAAGCGTATGAAGCCAAAACGCCCCAGTTCAACTTTTCTTACGTTCACAGCATTCAATGCCAACAATCGAATTGTCTAAATTCTTGACAGATTGCACCAAACATGAGCACCTTTGCGTGTTCAACGAGTTTTGGCAACCGAGTTCCAATACAAACAGAAAATACATGTGGCTGCTGGACAATGGAAAACTGCAGCTATAAAACGTCGGTAAATCAGCAAATAACATGACTAAAATTACGCTTTGATCGACCTTCGTTACGTCATCAGGTTTCCTACGCAATCTTGAATGTAAATTTCCAGATTTTTTCTAGACAACTTTTCCGAATGACATGCCCAGGACGAATACAGGCACTACAGTAGGTAACAAGATGAAAGTAAAAATACCTGCCTTATCAAAAATATCAGAATAAAATATTATCAGAATGCATGTAAAAACATCATTAGTCTGGAAAATTATATCGTTTTTCTTTACTAACAGCACTCCGAAAAAAAAATTTTTTTCCAGACTGAGAAATGGCCAAACTTTTTCACATTTTTCAAGAATCCGTAGGAACCCTGCGTCATTTAAAACATTTTCACAAAAACAAGAACAGAGAACATGCTAGTCTCAAACTTAATATGGGCGGCAGAACAAGGGGGTTGGGGGTCCGGATGCTCCATTATGTTTCATGGGGATCCGAAACACAAGTGACTTAGACATTTTTTGTTCTTCGTTATACAGTACATCTTCAAAATTTTGCTCTGACCTTGTCCATAAGGTAAGCTTATTTTTACCTCAACCGTGTTATGCCGTTATACTGTACATGCGTCGGTCTGTTTTTCACTGACGGCCTGTTACGTAAATTGGGGTTTACCACTGCAGGTTTGCTTCAAAGAGAACCGTGCATCGTTTGGAGCAAGTGGTACCAACAAGATATTTAAAATTGTGCGATAAGGTCACAGCGGCGTTTTCGCATTTCAATCTTTTCAGGAATTCTGCAAAAATGCCAAAAGCTGAATGATCGCTGGTGACGCCACACAACCAATTTAACCATTATGTAGGACAGGTAATACGCCTAGAGCGGATCACGAATCACCCACAATAAAATTTGTTCCGCCGCCCTTACAAGTTACCAATAAACATGGCCTGGAACGACGTGTTTTGCAGCTAAATCCTAGAGCAGTGAACAAGATATTGCAGCTCTCCCGGTACCGACACCAGTTAACGCACCAGAAGTACGTTTCTCGCTCATTTCCCTCATTTAAGTTTTATCTTTTTGCTCCGATCCCTTCGCAATGTTTTGCAAGCACTTCTTCGCGTTGTTCACTTGGTTTTGCAACCGTTCACGGGTTGCGGAAGCAGCCGGTTCCCTTTTCAACTTCACCTCCAACTCCCGTATGGTTTCTTTGTAGCCAAGAGCGTTGTGGAACACGCGGACGTGTCTGCATGGCAACATAATATGACCTTTAGAGCGCATGCGCAGCTTGTGGCTTGATTACTTGCTATAAAATGGGTTCAAGCGCATGTGCGGTTGATGATGCTACTGACAACAAGATTAGATTTAGGAAAGTAAGCATACCTGTCCCCAGTAGAAAGGATGTACCTCCCAGCAATGTCGAAAGTAAGAGCGGTGATGAGTTCGGTGTGGACGTCTTTGAATTCCACTTCTACTTCACCTGCACAAACGCCTTTCGTTTGATAAACACCGATCAGAGAACTCCTAAGGCCCTCAGTTGCTCGCAGTTGTTGAAAATACAGACAATACAAAAAAACAAACTATAATCAGAGTGCATGAAGATAAGTAAGGTGGTCAGAAAAAGAAGTCAAACGGACGTAAAAACCTTGCACCAGTGTGCGACACACCGGAGCTGGCATTGTCATGTCGTGCAGTTCGACCTGAATCAATGTGGAAACAACACTTTCGGCCAAAGTTGAGACGATTGAGTAAACTGTATCTTGCATCTGATTCATATTTTCAGTTGTTTTCTTAAACGCACTGGTACCAGTTCTGTCCCCATGAGCAAATAGATGTGCGTCGAAAAGACGACGTTCGGTCACAGATAGCTGCTCGCAAATGACAAGTGCTGCGAATGCCAACATCCGCCAACCAACTTAAACGCCGATGAAGAACTTGAACGTCATTGAACTTTTATGTTTACTTTCAAACGCAGAGTGCATAAATCAAGGGTGTCAAACTCATTTTCACTGTGGGCCATACCAGCATTATGGTTGCCCTCAAAGGACCACTTGTAACTGCATGGTTGGTCTCAAAGAGTCAGCTGTAACAGGATTAACCATAATCATCTACGCTACGCTAACGCTTAAACAGCGTCTCTATGACGTAATAATGGTTATGTTGCAGTAAAAGAACCCCTAAAACTGAGTAACTTTTTAAAGAGAGACATTAGGTCAGCAAGATGACTAAAATAGCTAAGTTATAACATGGAACAGAACGCCGTTCGCCTTTGTAAACAAGTATAAACCACTACTGTTCCAAAAAAATAAGCAGGGCTTAAAATTTAAGCTTCGCGGGCCACATAAAAAGACGTGGCGGGCGAACAGTTTGACACATGTGACATAAATCTTTGTGAGGGCGCGTTTTTGCTTTGGCCAAAACGACACATATACGAAAAGCAAGAAAATGACTTTCATCTGATGTCAGGGATGAGTAATCGCACCGGTTGGTATATTTACTGAACTATTGAGCTCGTTTGCCTCGAAGAAACTGACAAAAACAGATCAAACAAGCACCACTTCCCAGCAATTGCATTCAGACAAGAGTTTATAATTACGTTGTGTTATAATTATATTGTGTAAAACAAACCGAAGTTTGTGTACGGTTGAAGTTGGAAGCGTAAACGTGATGGTCAGAATTAAAACCGAAATCCCGCACAAATACATTTTTACAAAAGAGCGCAACGAAAAACTCACCTGTGCTGGTGGAAAATACGGAAATGCTGTTGAGGCAAGCAACAGCAGCCACGCGGGCGTCAGGTGATAAGGCCACAGTGCAATAGTCCTGAGATGACGAGCACCCAGTCACCGAGAACTTGCCGCTGTTCAACAAGTACGGCTCCTGCCCTTTGTCGTACTCGACCCTAGTGTCGAAAAACCTCCAAGTGCCATCCTTAGACACCGATATCATCCTAAATATACAACACACCAGGCGATGGTATCGGTTCGTCGATAAATACGCAAACAGCGAGCTACGCAAAACAGAACCTTGCATCGCAACGGGCCGTGGGCATACCAACGCGGGGGAGAGGGTGATGCCAACGGTCGATGAAACGCCTGGAAATAACGCACCACCAAGCCCAGAAAACGGTTCCCCGCAAAAGGGTTTCCGCCCCTGTTGCTACACACAGGTTCAAATGTGTTGAAACCAGGAATGACTAATGACAGGGGACGTTAGGGTTGGCAAAATAAACACAACACGGTCAACCACACTCACTCTCGCATAAAAGCATAAATAATAGAAGTCTTACATTAGATATGTGCAGGGTGGTGTTTTATAAACTTCGCGCAAAACCACACGCTGGAACGCAATGTTGGGATGTTGGACAAAGTTTTGTTATGACAAACGTTACTGCGTTCTTTGGCGCACGACGCCTGCCAATCTCAACAAGGCTAAGCTACAAACAGTGTGACAGTTTCCGGGACTGCACCGACGTATAAGCTCACCATCCATGCCGAAGAACCTAGATGGATTTTGATAGAGAAATGTGGGCAAACCTGGTCGAGTCGTTGTTGAATGCGAATGACCAAACAGACGAAGAATGTCCTTTCAATTCAAACGCCCTCACAACTTCCTTGAACTCTCCCGTGCGGGTGAACTCGACCGCCCACACCTTCACGTCAGGTGTCCATCCACTCGACGCCACAAACCTTAAGAGTTCAACCAAGTTCAATGGATAAGGTTAAAATGGACCGAGCTATGTCAGGATTATCGGTTGCGCACAAATCAGTTACGACGCAGATGAAACGAATCGGGAGCAGTTGTTACGAACAGAGAGATGAAGTCCACTGGGTTCGTCTTTGATCGCGGCATTCCGTTGCTTCGCAGCACCGCGCCGATTACTCTGGTATCCCTTGCAGGTAAGTTCGGAAACTTTCGCCAATTGTTCCACACAAAACGGCAAAAAAAGCTTTAAATGCAAACTGAGCAGACTACTTGGTTCCGAGTTGGTGCTTCGACAAATTGCGAAACCGGTACAGTGCTTCCTCGATTATTATCTGTTCTAGTTGGAGCAATATTTTTAGAAATCCGATCGGAATCAGCAAAAAAACGGATAATTTAATTCTTATTTTGAAGAGAAAGAAACAGCAATAAACAAAATCATAATACATCTGGTTTAAAAATTTATAGAGGTTCAACAATTTCCCAATAAATTTCCGATATGAATATCAGTTCCAACAGTAGATCTACAAAAAACGATCAATTTTAGATTGAAGCTAACTGGCGAAGTAGTACCAACGTGGAATGCGACTGGATAATCGAATGCCGGTTACACGAGACGAATAATCGAGGATGCACTGTATTCCGTCAAATTGCAAAACCATTAATCCGGCTAAAACCGTGCCTCACAAGCTGCTTCGAAAAACGTTCAACATTCGCCGGTAGAAGTAAGAGCACCTTCCACATGGTGAAACAACAGCGTAGTTGTTATTTCCTTGATTCGTATTGATCGTACTTAGAATTCCTCCTTTCAAATCTCGAATATGAATGGTGGTATCCTTATATGCCGTCATCACGTAACTACCGCCAGATGATGTGGCACCGACTCCAATGTTCAGTAAATCCGCGCTGAAGCATGGAAGATGGAAAATACGTGTTTCCAAACGAAAATGCAAATGCTCAGGTATAAATGCGCTGTGCTCGCAACACGAAAAGTGAAATAAACGACAACCGATAGTGCACGCACAAGTTTGCAACTGCTTAAAATACAAAATGTAATCTGCGTTAAGTTACAGAAGCCTGTGCCACCAGCCGATACCGCATGTATGGAGTCAATAAATCAAAAAGTTTCCATCAACTAGTATTGATCTACAGTACATTGCTTATTGCTTCCAACCTTGTGTATTTCGGAAAATCTCCTTCAATTGGTAAACATGTCGTTGTTACTCCATCTTCTTTCTTACCGAGTTTGAAAACACGAACAGTGTTTTCAACTGCGAGTCCAGCTATGAAAGCTCTGTAAGATACGTTAGTTAGTAAAGTGGCAACGTATCTCCTAGCAGGCAAATAGTTGTTTTGTAGCTATGACCCTCTTACGCCCACATCTTGCCTGACAACGTACACCTGTACAACATAACGACTGAGTACCGTATTTATTCGATTGTAAGCCGCGGCTTACAAAGTTTTTTTTCATTATTTCGTGCGGCTTATATTTTTTTTGACCTTATCGAAAGGTTTAGACGACGCTCGTCTCTCTTTTTCTACGATTTTTCGAGCAAATTCTCTTTTCGCATTGTCTTTCTATTCAGCATTACGTGGACAATCCGTCATAGGAGGGATTATCTTAAACAGAATGCAGTTGTAGTGGTGAAGCATCATCACCATGGTTGCCAATCAAACGGGAAACGTGCTAGTACGTGAAATTATCTCAGTGGCTTAGGTAACCTATGTTCAAGAGCGGCTTACAATCAAGAGCGGCTTATAAACAAGGGCAGCTAACAATCGAATAAATACGGTAGATCTTCACCAAAAAACGTAAAACGCCTTTTCAAAACTAACTTTACATCTGACAAAAATAATAGCCACCTTGAATCGGGACTAAATCGAACTTGTCTTGCATGATCATATTCTACATTCACACGAACACATTTGTTGCCATTGCCAAAGTCCTTCACACTCCATAGTCGAACAGTTCGATCGTCTGAAGAGGTAGCCAGATATTTACCATTGATGCTCGCGTCCAGGCAAAGAACTCGACCAGAATGTCCCTTCGAGACAAATAGCAAATCAGCATCAGTGGTCTTTTCATTCATCGCAAATGTTTTTCATCCTTTACAAACGCCTACAAATGCAAAGCGACGAGTAAATATACACGAGATAGTTTTGGCGGGCCATGCCTAACAGTATTTATCGCAATGCTCAGTTCATTCAAGTGCACTAATTTGAAAAGATGAGAATCAAAATGCTAGTCTCTGCATATTTTCCTTCAAGCGAAGCGACGAAAGCTACAGGACAGAGTCTTCCAATCTTTTATGAGGCACAGCGCTGAAGCCNAAAAAAGTAGACTTCAGTGTGAATCGAACAACAGCCATGTTGGGTTTTGTTTTGATTTCAACGCTGCTACCCGTTGAAAAATTAGATGTCGCTTTGTAGCTTCGTATCACCTGTTGACTCGGTGTTCGGTTGTCTTGGCTGCGGTTCGTAGCTTGACGATTCATATTTTGCACGCCACCGTATGATATATGTAATGATGTAATCTAGTGAATACTTGGGACTATTTGGGAATCGCATCACTATTTTTGCTGTACTCCATAAAAATCCACCCACATAAAAATTCTAAAATGAGAATTGTTAATAAGATAAGAACAGGACTGGTCAAGCCCAACATGCAAGATTCGTACTACTGTCTAACTCTAGCAGGATGGACCAGAGCATTGAGCCATCACATAAGAAGTTGGTAATGACTTTGACGTCACGTGCTACACAAACACAAAATTTATTCTTAATACTTTACATTTTGTGCTTACGTTGCCCAATTACACTATTTTAAGTGGGTTTCGGGCGAAGGTTTGGTTTATTGTGTGTAAACGTCTTCACTCCCACACGCAACGCGTGAGGCTTAAGCATACATCGCAATGATAAGGAACACACGAATACATAAATGAGCTCCACAATACATAAGTGGAAGTAGTAGAAAAGTATACGCTTGATGGTGCTAATACATTACTTTGATGAACGCAGCATAAAGAGCATACGCATGAATGACGGCATCACGATTATTATGATGTAGTGCTGCAATGACTTTCCAAATGCACCTATTTATAAAATGCATGGGGGTGATGGGAGGCTGCGAAGGACCAGGGGTCATTTAGGTTGAAGACCTCCCAAGGACGGAACTACTTTTTGTGTAAGTAGAACACTGTATAGCAGTAAGTAAACGTCTTTTTCTCTGAGTATAAAGTTTAATATGCAAAATGTGGTTGTATGATTGATTGAAGTAAGATGCGTTGTAGGCAAGGTCAAGCCACCAGAAGGAAATGGTTTATCACTGTCACATTGAACATTTGTTGTGGTCACATTATTTTAAATATTCATGAAAGCTAGAGAAGAAATGCATTACAAGTTATAAACTAGTGCAAAATTGCAGTGGTGTCACGAGATTTAACCAGGTTGAAAACTAGGCGTCCAAACATATATTGCAGAAAATACTTCTCAGTTGAATCGTGAGTCGTGCATGAGAACTGAATTCGTTTGCATATCTGTAGGCACATAGTTCGCTTTATGCTCGTACACTGATGGCATCTCACTACTTCATACAAGGGTTTGATGCGACCAATTTTAGTGAACACACCAGAAGCCAAACTTGGTAAGATATAACAGTGATGCTTCTTGATTCGATTATTTCAATTGAATGTCTCCAAGAGACCTGCACTCAGACAACTGATGAAGGTTTTTTACTCATTTATCCCTACTTTTAGAAAGGTTTTAAAAACCCTTCTTTATATGTTTTTTAAAAAAAACATACATTAGTCTGCACTACTACTATCTGCACACATAACTCAGTCACTTTGAATGTAACCGGAATCAACTATGACGTTGTATTAGTAATGATCTGCACCCCCAACCAAAAAAATTTTTTCGAGTGCAGACAAAAAGACTGGCCTGGCCGATCTGTTTGAACCCTTCAACAGCTCTCTAGCGCAATCGGTGGAGGAGCTATGGCATTGGTAAGGCAACCGAAAACTGCTGGTTTCAGGCTGAAATCTAGGTACAAATATATCGTACGCCGGCTGTCAAAGTGTTAAATATAGATGACCAGCCTTACTTGAAAATTAGTGCTAATCATGTTTATAAAATAGGAATTTTTACCACCACAAGTTTGCTTCTTAGCGAACCAGATATCCATTGGACCTAGTAGTAACAACAAATTAGGAAAATATCTGCAATGAAATGAAAATCACACTTGACATTTTTGCTTAGAAATTGTGCAAAAAGGGGATTCCAAACTTGAATGATCACCAGTGATAACACACAATCCAGCAACTGTGATGTACGCAGTATGCCTTAGCGTGGACCCCATACCCTCAACTATAGAATTCATTCTGCTGTACCTGTACAGTATTGCAAAAACGGAGAAAATCTACTATACTTCCAAGGTTAACACAACCAATATTTTACTTAAAAAATTCAATTACAAGATGATCTTGTTATTGTGAACCTTTAATGTAGTGTGCAGCAGTGGATGACTAAATGGCGGGATATTGACTTTCTTGAAATTCTTCAACTTCTTTTGACTTGCTGGTTTCACACTATTTTTACTCTGTTTGTCTTCTGACGTTTCTGCACACATACAATATAAAAATACTTGAAAAAAACGCCAGAGTTACATGAATATATATATTAACAATCATGCAATGTACAGTAATGTGCACAAGTCATTGATTCATATCAAACACTGTTGAGAAACAGTTGAATTAATAAGAGTGGAAAAGGCAATTGCTGATTTTGCAACATAGGATGCCATTGACAAAGTAGCTTAACACAAAATATCAACAACAAAAAAACAGTGATATGGCTTCGCTCATACTTTGAGCTTTTCAATCAGGATCTGCTTGACTTAAAGTCACTGGTAACTACTATTCAAATTGTAGGAAAGTATTATATTGATTTTACGGAGCTCGTTCCACAAGTTCTGTTACCACAAACAATAACATTAATTTGAGTTACACTGGATAACATATGGTTTGATATATGACTAAAATACATTTTTCTGGAATCACATGGCATTCGGGAGAGGGCACACCCTCCAGGTGGCACAAAGTCAGTGAAAGGCTGACAAGCACTGAGTTGGACAGAAGTTATTTAGAATTACAGTCTGGTTTTGAATGAAAAAGCTTATTATAGAATTGAAACACTGCAAAATTTTTATTGTGTTACTAAATGACCATCTACTGGTTTCTTCACTTCAGAAAGAGCTCAATATTCAAACATGTAGTATTCAAACATCAAAAGTAACATCATCTTGATACAAAATTGGTCGTGAATCTTCAAGTACTCAATCAACATCATTCTATGCGATAAACTTGTAGTCGATTGTTGTTTTAGTAATTAATCTGTACAGGGTTCAAGTACAGAAGATTTGGTAGATGTCTTAGTCACTTACAAATTTGACTTCAAACATAATGCTGCATTGCGCTGTCATAGCTAGAGATAGACCAATATATCGACCTGGCTGATATATCATGCCAATATTTGGGTTTCACCGATATATCGGTCAAAACGGCCGATTTTATTGGCCTCAGTAGGTGTTGACAAAACGTTTTTATATTCCTCATGCATCCAAACAACTTGCGCAAGAAAGCACAACGAACCAAGTCAAGACAGCTATCTTGCAGCAACGCTAGCAGGTGCATATTCATAAACAAGCAGACAAGACGAACCATTATGTCGGCTGTCACAGCGGAAACAAAAGCATCGTGATTAACACTTTGAGAGCCGGTCTACGATATGTTCGTACTTCGATTTCAGCCTAAAAAACAGCGGTTTTCGGTTGCCTTACCAACGCCCTAGCTCCTCCGCCGATTGCGCTAGAGAGCTGTTCAACGGCTCAAACAGATCAGCCAGTCTAGTAGATTGCAC
>JGI24159J19872_10012805_pt1 | contig 10927 bp, 9 predicted proteins | sample Ectturendosymbi4_FD_19872 | JGI IMG/M metagenome (IMG submission 19872)
TGTAAAGCATGCATACTTTAACGAAGTTCATTTGGCACTACGAACTGATTTTGCGCCTCGCTGGTGTTTTTTTTTTTTGCCAATGACTCTTCTGTTGAGTAGGTTTGCCCACCCTGACCTATACTAAGTGGCGTACGCAGAAAACTTCCGAGGGGGGGCCAAGTTATGTAACAATCGTGTGACGTCACAAATTAACTTTAGGGGAAGTGCCGAAGGCACAACCATTCTAGGGGGTCCGGTGCATGCCCCCGGCAAAATTTTGCAAAATTACACCTAAAAATACCCATTTTTGTGCGTTCTGGAAGCAAGTTTTAGACCAGAGGTGACGAACATGCGGCCTGCAAAAGAATTTCGTGCGGCCCGCGAAGCATTCAGGTGAGACCAGCAGTCTTGAACTTTCTTTGACCCGCTTCTAATCTTTGCGATGCGAAGAACAATTTTTCTCGTTTTTGACAGGTTTAATAGTATGACTAAAAAGTTGTGCGGCCCGCTTACTCAGCGGTAACTGACAAAGTGGCCCACGATAACAAGTAGGTTCGTCACCCCTGTTTTAGACAATACTGTTTATACATTTTTTATTTTTAGGGACTGAGGGGTGGCCATGGCACAGTGACCTCCCCCTCCGTACGCTAGTGCCTATAATGTAAGTGTGCGGCGCACCCTCAATCCAACTGATAGTGACGTGGCTTTACCTAGATCAGGGGTACCCAGCCTTTCTCTTACCATGTACCCCTTCAGCATTCCGACGGATGAGCATGTACCCCTAAAATTTCTTACGACAAAATATTTTTTCACGATTATTCATAGATATCCAGTATANAACAATAAAAGCACATGAGGATTTTTGAAAATATTATTCACTGATATATGTATAAATATTTGGAAATACACGCTATATAAATATATTTTTCTCTTCTATTGCTAACATTAAATGTACCCCAGGTTGGGAACCCCTGATCTAGATCGTGCGATCAAGGGAAATCACAAAATTGGATTGAAAGATAATTATGGACGTTTAACTGATTTTCTGAGCTAAATGTCAAAAATGTCCTATTTCAACTTGCTTGATTTAGCTGACTGTTTGATGCATCACTAGTTTCCCGTTTCGTTTTTTTGATGTGGCAAGCGGCCCTGGGTATGCACTGATACAGCCGCACACCTGTGCTTGCAATGTATGTATCATTTCGAGCGTTGTCATTAATTGGCAGTTCAGGCAGATTGATCATGATGGCTCACACAAGCGCATATCTGTTCTGTCCCCCCAGTAGTTGTACTATAACAGCTACATAATAAAGAACGAACGTTTTCTTGCGTACTTTAGGCACATTCTCGATTCTTGTGTAGTTAATCAAGTTTCAACCTGTCAACCCTGGGTGTTCGCCATCCCAGCCGCGTACCTTCCCTGGTCGACTGCTATTCGACGAGACATACGCGCAGCCTTCTATTTTTTGCAGTTCTGAACTGCGCTTACGCAGCACTGAGTGGTTCTACCAGAGACTAATCGCTGGTTCCACTCCCTTGTTTCAACGCGCTGCCGGATATTTTTGCAGTTATGAACTTGCAGAACTCTGTTTTAGCGTTGAGTGCTGTGTTTTGCTCCGGTCTCATAACTTGGAACGCTGATAATTTATATTCATTACAGTGACACATTGTACAACAACGAGTAAGAACAGTGCGTATAGAATAATATGCATGTTGTGTCAACAAACTTGGTTAAAACGTCGGTTTGCAAACATCAATATGGCGTCGTACTGTGACGTCACAAAAAGCGTATGCCCAGTAACAATGACTGCCACACGCCACTGCTGAATACTAGACTTTGGTAGGGGGCATGCAGTTACGCATTCGCCCCGGGCGTCACCAGACCTCTGCACGCCACTGGACGCATGCGGCTCCGGAGCCGCAGGTTGACCCCCTACCCCTGGCATAGACCTTGTCACCAAAGGAAATTTCCTTGTTATAGAAAAGTGCTGGCTTCTCTGACGTCGGTGTGTGTAACGTTTTCTGTTCNATGTAGCAATAGACGCGATCGTCTCCTTCCTGTTCAATTACGCGCAAGAAGTGTTCGTATATTCGCAATACCGCTTAGCAGACGCGCAACAGGGGGGGGGGCATTTGGGGCAATTGCCCCCCCTCCGAAATTTTCAAAACATTCCACAGAAATTTTAACATATGCAGAAACTTTCAAAGAATAAAGATGAAATTTTTGTATTGCAATTATTTTTAGAAAAATGTTATTTAAATTTTTCTTTGTCCTACTGGTTAATTATCTCCTTACAAGATTTATATTGAGACAGGCCATCTGAACGAAAATTTCGTAAGTGATTCGTATTTAACCACAAATATGCTGGAATTGCCAAAACTTGGGAGATAGTTTAAAATGTTGGTATTTCTGAAGCATTTTTTATCCTTTAGTTCGTGTGCCACTTTTTTCTAAAACAGGCCTCATTTTGACCGCATGAAACTTTATAACATTACTGTTGAACCGTGCAAACTGCTGAAACTTTCAAAGTGATGAGAGAGATCTTGACATGTTGGTTGTTATTAAAAAAGTTATAGCCACGTCAAGCCGCTTCTTCTACAACAGTGCTCTTCAATAGGGGTCCCGCAAAACATGTAGTGGGGTTCCGTGAGAGTTTCTCGTTTTTTAGGGGAAATGATCTTTGCTTCAGTATGTTGATGCGTCATTATAGATCACCGTGCCGCATTTGGACTCCACGTAAGCCAGTTAGTTATACAGGAGGTTGAGTGCAGATAGCGGGACAAGAAATATTGGTAGTTTGTGCATCACTCGTTGTTCATTGTTGTGCAGTTAAGAAGAACGTTATTGTTGCATCACAGTTATACGATGTTGCCGATGTGCAGTTCACAGTAGAGTAGACTGAGAAGAAAAAGTAGACTCAGCCTGAGTCTAGTAGTGAGTAGACAGAGTCACAGACTAGAGCTGCTGTACAACCTTTGTGGGAATAAAGTAAAAACAATGTGAAACCCAACTTTTTACTATTTAGTCAAGCTAGATGAAGCAAAGTAGCATGTTTTCATATGTGAAGCGAAATAATAATAACAGCGAAGGTGTGGACGGTAATGAGCAGTGTAGTTAAAATGTAAAAGAGGCACCTGATCCGAGGCAGACCAAATGTAATTCAATTGCCAAATTTAGAAAATGGGACGACACATTTCAGATACGGGTTCTTTTTGCCGGATGACCAAATTCTGAATGTAGCAGCTAAATTTCAAAAATGCAAGAACAAGTGAGTCACTAAATTTCTTGCTTTTTAAGTTCTGTAATAACTGTTCATTTGTTGAATTATCTAATAATGAAATACTTGAGTTAATGGGGTTCCATGACAAACGCGAAAGTATATCAGGGGTTCCTCGATGACAAAAAGATTGAAGAGCACTGTTCTACAACATTGCGATATTTTTGTTAGGGGCAAAATGGTTCACCATTGTTAACGTAGTACATTTCTTTAAAAAACGTTGCATAGTTGGATTTTCGGTTCGAAACCTGATATTTTTAACTAAATTCAGCGTGTGGACTGTTTCACGTTTTATTGTCTTCCTGGGTTGGTACCAGTACCACGGCTTGGGAAAAAGGGTTTAGTAAAGTGTCATATGAGTGCTAGTCAAGTGTTGAACGTGCCTACCTACTACACCACTTTGGCTGCAAATGACGCTTTACCAAACCCTATCTTTTGCAATCAGTGCAAGCCCTGAAAGCCCATAGCCTTTCGCAGGTGTAGGAGCAGGCAAATTTTTTGGGGTGCGAAGGATTTTGCCCAAATTTCCCGAAACTTGCCCTAAATAAACTCTAAACAAAATGACCTCAAAAAAATGACTGCATTTCATTCCATTTAGGGCGCATTTTTTTCAAATCAAAGCACTTCAAGCACCATTTTTGCCCAATTTTCCCCCAAACTTGCCAAAATTTCCCCTAACTTGCCCGAAAGAGAACTGAAGAAACATGACCTCCAAAAAAAAAAGAAACTTCTTCACTGTGATTTTGGGCGCCATTTTTGTAAAGTCAAAGCACATAAAATGATTTTGCGAAGGTTTTCACACATTTTGCCAAAATTTACACAGGTTTTATCCAGATTTTAAGGGATTATTCCCGGATTTTCATCAAATCAAATTTTTTGGAGGTGGGCTTCCACCCCCTGCATCCCCACCTCCTACATCACGGGCCCTAAACTGGCTTCCAAAAACTTTCACGCAACTCGTGTGGATGCCAGAAAAAGCCGTTTTGCCCCAAACACACCTGATCCGTTTTGTCTGAAATGTTAGGATTCAAAGATCCCCTCACCATTGACGAAGGCTATACCTCAAATTTGGGATCTTACAGTAGTTTGTCATGGAACTTCCAACACATGCTAGAAGATTAGGGCTAGAACGAATTTGCAGAAACAAGAAGAAAAGTTAGGCAGGTTTACTAGTAGCCCATACGTCTGCCACATTCAAGCCATGACTGCACTAGTTGAATACGGAATCAAGTGTTTGTATTAGGCTACTATTTTTTTCTGTCCTGATTGTTCGGTCTGCATTTTGATTAAAGCTGAAAATTTCTGATTTTTGCAAATGATACGAAGAGAACTTTATCTGTGACGATTGCGAAAAATTTGTACCACGGTTCAATAAACACAATGACTTCATATTGCCCCCCCCCCGAAATGAAGATCTGGTTGCGCCAATGACTTCATATTGCCCCCCCCGAAATGAAGATCTGGTTGCGCCCCTGCCGCTTAGCACCAGTTGTAACAACACAAACGTACTAGAGTATATCTTGTGTCTTACAGAACCTTCGCATAATTTCCAGGTTAAAATGGGGAGTTGGCAGACTCGTGCAGGAAAGTCAGCACACTCCAATAGTTGTGCCAATCTTTCACCTTGGAATGGATGATGTTTTGCCGAACTGCAAACCTTACATCCCAAGATTAGGTAGGATCTTGCGATTTTGTGTTGCTGTTTTTCCTGTGATTGTGCAGCTCCTCCAGGCAGCATCTGTGGAGGAAGACTGATACGTGTGAAAACGATTAACGTATCTTCTTGCTGGCGAAAGTGCAGTGACCTTGTGTTATTTTAAGGTAAAATGGTCACCATTGTCATTGGACGGCCGCTGTATTTCGAAGAGCACCTGCTGAACTGTCGCAAGGTGAGAATGAATTCACTGCAGATAAGGAAATCTATTACAGACATAATTCAAGATGAACTTCAAAAGCTTCGAGATGAAGCTGAAAACTTGCACTATTTAAGAAAAATTGACGATTTGAGATGACTCTACGCAAGGCTTGGTTTGCTCAAAACTCCCAAAGAGCTGCGACTGCTCCGAATGTTGCCTTCGCCAGCTCCTGCGACATGCGCAAAAACGACATCGATAGACGCCTGTGTGGATTCTAAACTTTCTTCACAAGCTGGGATGCAAGCATCACTTTACCGTACGTACAGTCCTCACCACTAAATCCCTCTTGAAACGTTATTGCCGGATTAAGCAAATAACATTGCATGCCATTGCTTTGTCATCAACTCCTAAGAATGACGACGATGTTGTGCATTGTAAGCCCGCCCTCTAGATATTGAAAAAAGGATTTGGTTTTGCTAATGACAAATCGTGGATACTCTCGGTCGAATTGCTAATGCGACGTGCATTCAGTCGCACGTTTTAATGATGATCACGATTTTATACCTACAGTATGTGCGCTGTGCTTATTCCGCACGTGTCATTTCATCTCAGTTTTGAAATTCGGTGCCATCACGCTGGTTCTTTGCTTTCGCAAACGTCGGCTGAGTTTCCTAACGACAGGGTGATGCAACCGTACTAGTGTGCTATGCAGAACATTCAGAATGTTGCAAAGCAAGATTCAACGCCACATCTGATTTTGCTAGGGGTAAACCAATTCTGACTCATATTTTTGATAAAGTGCTGTGGTGCATGTTTGTTTGAACTGCACTGTTTTTGTTTTTTCACTAAATGGTTGTTCCGTGATATCGATAAGTTCCAATTTGGCACTGACATTAATTACACGTCGTAGAATCATCATTACGTCATGAAGTTCGATGTTCTCCATCACCAACAATGCATTGTTGGGCACGAATTGGTGAGATATACTTAAACTGTTTTGCGCCTTCAATGTGATCAGAAATAATGCACAAGCTGAAATCCGAATGAGGATAAAATCCAACGAGATTTAGTGTTCTAAATCATCCTCGGTCATTTTTTTCTGAGTTGAATTCAACCTCTACTCTGATTACAACGACGGTATGATTGGTATTCGTCACTGGGTTCTTTAATGTCGTTTACGTAGGAAGGACTGCAATTAGTAAATCAGATCTTTGTGGCAATTTCCTCTTCCTCACGTAATTCGTTCGCCGTAGGGGGTCACAAAGGTATAAAGCTGAACCAGAGATGCATGCAATCGACGAAAATGATGACATGGTTTGAAAGTTATCTTTTTAACAGTTTAAATTTGACTGATTGCGGCTGGGTGTCAAGCGAATTGGCCGCATGCCATATCTTCTGTTATGTCTCCGCTGTTAAGAAAGGCAGACCCCGACTAGCTGACTGCAAGTTTGTAAAGCTGTGAGTTCGTCTTGATGGCTCGGCAAATCCATCCATTCGGTGCTGAGCTGTTTATACAATATAAAAACTTAAAGCTCTTCTGAATGTGGTGATAAGAAGACCACAGACTTGAGCAATGGTTCACTTAATCGGGGAGAGGCAATTTCTGTTGGTCGAGAGTTCGTGACGCGATTTTGAAATATGAAGGCTTGTGCCGTCGCAAAAAGTAAAACTTGTTTCTCAAGATGTCAAGTTTCGATGAATCATGATCAACGCCAGGCGCATGTGTTGTTGAATGCAACTTGTTTGAAAACATCTGATAATTAAAATTACAGTGAACTCGGTTAATCCGGATTCGATTTAACCAACAATTTTATCCGATTTAGGCAAAAATCCAGATTAACCGGAGATAGTTGTTTCTAGCCTGACCTAAATTGAAAACATTAACGACCCCACAGTAGACTTTCGCAGAAGCAGAACAAATAATTAATATATTTACAATGGTACATCAGACTAGTAACCACCTTATCTAGGCAATTATGAACTTAACAATCTTAAGTGCAATTAAACTCAGACTTGGTTGCACAACAAAGCAACCCTTGATGTACAATATCATACTAAAACAAGATACCAGTTTACTTCAGGTAAAATCATAACCATTAACCAGTGGTGTTTTTAAGGAGGGGAGAGCGAGGCACTTGCCTCTGGTCCCCTTTTTTTGGGGCCCCCCTTGCGGTGTTACATGCATAAATTTTCCTTATTTATGGTTAAAAAACTTATTATCCACTCATGTAATGGGCTACAAAGCAGATCATAAGCAAGTACTTTGCTTTCAAAGGCCCCCCCTTCAGAAACTAATCTGCAGGTACTTTGCTTTCAAAGAGGCCCCAAACAGCAACTGTAATTTGAAGGTAATCTACTTTCAAAGAGGCCTCCACATCCACTGAAATGTGTAAGTACTCTGCTTTTAAACTTCATTGAATGGGCCCCTGAGAGAAACTGTGGGGTGTAACTACTCTGCTTTCAAAGGGACCCCCAACAGCAACTGCAATGTGTGAGTAGCTTGCTTTCAAAAGTGCCCCCAACAGCAGTTGTAACGTGTAAGCACTGTTGCAACCACTTCGCTGGCATTGCGCTGAATGCGCAATTCGCCATGAACAGAATGTACACCATATATATGTGGCACGAACGAGCAAAGAGTGAACGTGGCGTATAAGCTCTGCCGATACTAACATGTGAACGATTGAACGTAATGACTAGCGTATGGGGAGATTGATTGCTGCGCGTGATCTTTATTGTTGCTTGCTGACCTGGGAGAAAGGCCATAAGCCCCTCTCAGTAACAAGTCACTATTACTAGGTTGCACTATCATTGTATAAGGATAAGAGAATTACGATAATTCGCTTGTGGTGACTACCACAGTGGACTTGTTACTCATGGGCACCATCTAACGGTGACCATTTATTGACACGTGGCGCCATCTTCTGCCCGCCACAGGGCCCCTTTTTGTTTGGGGCTCGGGCTCCTTAAATCCGGCGTTGGTTCGGGCAGTAGTCATGCTACTTTTGTTCGTTGTTAAAATTTTACGGATACTTCTTTGAATCGCACTGAGGACATCGCGGTTCCTGGTTCAAATGACAAACCTGACAGCAAGCCTTTAGATTCAGACGAACGTACCTCCCGACCTTCACCGGAGGTTTCTGGTCTTCGCAGGTCGTCAAGGGTGTCGAAACCCATNAGACGTTGGCCTGACAATGAATGGACTAGTCTACATAATAATTGTAAAATCTACATCGCNTACTGATTGCTGAATATGTTTTTCATGTAGGACGGAAGATCGTGATGCTCCTTTTGGCGTGTAATTATTTTTCCGCGTGCTTTCCTTTGATTACTTGATTGCATTCTTGTGTTTACTTCATTTGCTACTGGCTTTTTGATCCATTCGTTCGCTGTCACTCAATCTGTCCGTTGTATCAGTTGTTTATGTAGTTTACCAATTATTATGATGCTTTCAGTTTGGTTTTAAGTTGAATAAAGCACACTTAATTTTGTCTTCGATTAAATTTTGTTCATAACACCCTGCATGGTCATAGACTCGCGTCAAAAGAGATTTGCAATGAATATTCAGCTCAGAAAATGTTTTGCCAGAGCCAAGTCCTTTCCGACTGACAAAAATTCAGAAAAGGCCTGTTTTTTTCTGCCTTTTTTCATTTTCAAAAACAGCCAATTGTGTTGAAAAAGAGCCTGAATTTCAAAACCTGGCCTCAAAAAAGCCAAACTGGCAATCTTGTTCTTGAATTGATTTATAACATGGTTCACTGATTTGCGTGGAAACAAGTGAATCGGAACGTTAGAAGAACAGTGAAATGAAGAGAACAGCAGAAAAAAGATTCGTTGTTAGATTTTGAAACTTTGCAAAAAAAGTTTTCTCCTAATTGGCGAGAAGACCGCCGAGGCCAGTAGGGGCCTGGAATGACGTCACCGCTAAAAAATTGACAGTGGACTGTTTCAAACCCTTAACCGACACGGCCCAAAGAATGGACTGTTATAGCGGAAGCGGTTCATAACCAGTGTTACAGGCAAGTTTTCCTGAAACAACTCATCTTTGTACAGAAAACAAACCTGCTGAAAAGACCGCAAATGTGAGACAGCTAGAACAAAGTTAAAAGACCGCAACCAATCAAAACTTATTATTAGTCAGCTGACTTGGCTGAAAACTACTATCCTAGGACACTAACCTCAAGTCACCTCAGTGAAAACGTCACTCAACGTCAGCAGAAGTCACAAGACAATTAGCTAAAGGTCAAACACGATCAGGAAATGATAGCGACCGGAAATGTGCAGACGTAACACAAACTGACGATCAAAGGGTGAAACCCCAAGCACTCGAAAGTTCCAGAAGTTTTTGAAATCAGCCAATCACCAGAGGATTCAATAAGAAGCAACCAATAGGAACGTGCAGGACAAGGAGGAGTTGACCAAGTCTGAAGCAACCGTCAAGTATAAATTCAGCCACATTTGGACTAAAAATCAGTCCTTTTTCAAGACTCACTCCGCCGACAGCCAGTGGTTGCGGTAAAGTCGTTACGGGAGCCTAAGCGCCAGTAATGGTCAGGAGAAACTGGCTTGTCCGGGTTAATCCCTGCCAGACCNGACTGTAAAAGCTGGCCTTGTCTGAGTTAATCCCTGTCAGGTTAAATTACAGAAAGTGGCTTGTCCGAACGACGCTCTGTCAGATTATTTTGTGAAAGTCAGTCTATGAGAGTGAAGTTTTGTCAGATTATTTTATGGAATTCAAACTACGAAAGTGAAGTTCTGTCAATTTGATTTATGAATGCTGTACTGTACTAGCGCAGTTTTTTCAGGCAAGTTGTTCAGGATGAAACCTTATTTATGGTTGAATTCTTTCTCCTTCAATTTGCTGTACAAGTCCAAGTCCAGTCAATTGGTTTACTCTCCTCGTCGTTGAAGGTTTTACCTTCTTTCGCTCCACTCCGGGATGCCGTATGAAAGGTGAGCAATGTTCCGTTTTATACCACCGTGGTTGAACCACACTTGAGTGCGGTCATTTTATTGCCGCATCACGCACGAATACTTTAGTGTTCGTCCGTATACTGCTTGGCATGTCGGTTACATCTCTTTGTAACCCACTTGGGTCATACCCAGCTAGGCAGCGGTCACTGAATTACTTTGATTCTCCTTCAAATCAGCACCTCTTGACTGAACTTATTTTCGACAAAAAACAGCAACATTCGAAATTCTGATTAATGATAAACTTCCCCCTGAAACAACATTCCTTGCCTTGCAGAACGAAACGCAAATCGCTAGCAGTGAAACGTGAGCATGACGATATCAGTTTAGTGTCAGCAGATTAAATGCTTGCGCAACCATTAAGCGTAGTTACCCTAATGAAATACGCGTTTGAGTGAAATATTCAATATGTCATTTATACATTGCATTCGAGTGATTACCTTAAGTGAAGATTATCGAGACCTACAAAATTGAGTCTTATTTGTATAGCAAATCGCTTGACTAGGAGAACCAATCCGAATTGATTGTTGATCTCCTTGTCGCACTACTCTAAGGACAGAATTGATAATATGAGAATTATGTGAGCGTTGTGACATGTCGAGAAGTGATTGAATATTATGAAACATCATACTTTGGTGAGTACCATTTTATTTTATTTGAACATATGTCGTTATGAATGAAAGCTACTAGATTGAGAATCGTGTGTTTCTTTGGTGTGTGTATTTTTTAGTGTGAACCATTGAGAAATAAGTAGTAATCGGGCAATTGATAGGGTCTGTTAACCAGACATAGCTTCTGCGAGAACGGTCCCAGATTCAGTAATGAGAACTCACGCATTCATGT